>JAABVA010001382.1_pt1 | contig 26250 bp, 22 predicted proteins | sample 5560331 | NCBI WGS metagenome assembly JAABVA01 (sample SAMN12812661, study PRJNA571458) | rock metagenome | isolation source: Antarctica rocks | place: Antarctica: Victoria Land, Mt New Zealand sud | collected 2016-01-07
TCAATCATGACGTAAATCGTTACAATCAAGGCGTCGTCCATGGGTCCTCCGTCGGCTACTCCTGTCGTTGAACAACAGCAGTGTCCAACCTCGGACCCATGAACGGCAACTAGCAATCACGGTACTAACGGGAGAAACAGAATAGGGCAAGGGGATCGAGCGAGCGTATGACGGAGCCGCGCTGGTTACGGCCGGACGAGCAGGCGAATTGGATGTCCTTCGTGATCGCGATGCGGTTGCTCTGGAGCCAGTTCGAGCGCGATCTCCAGCGCGACGCCCATCTACCGGTCGCGTACTACGAGATCCTGAGCACGCTCTCCGAGATACAGGGGCACGCGCTGTCGCTGTCTCATCTCGCGACGCTCCTCCAGGTGTCGCCGAGCCGGCTCTCGCACGCCATATCTCGCCTGGAAGAAACCGGGTGGATTCGTCGTGAGATCTGCGCGGGCGACCGCCGCAAATGGAACGCGGTGCTGACCGACGAGGGGATGGCGGTGCTGCGCGCCGCCGCGCCGGTCCATGTCGAGAGCGTGCGGACGCACTTGCTCGACCAGTTGACGCTGGCGCAGGTCGAGCAGCTCGGCGAGATCAGCCGGGCGCTCCTCGCACACCTGGCGCCGGGCCTCGATGTCGCGCACGTGATGGCGCGGAGCAAAGAGGAGGGTCAGGTCGACGTGGATAGTCTGGACAGTCTAAGCCACGGCGTGCGCTAGTGCAGGATTAAAGGAGTTTGTTTGCGGCAGCGAAATCGCGCCCCCTGGGAGCGCCGGCGGGACGCCGGCTTGCCGTCACGGGCGAGCGGGCCGCCGCTAGCGAACGCCGTCTGTGTGAGCGGGGGCCGGCGGGGGGCCGGCGGGGGGCCGGCGGGGGGCCGGCAGCTCGTTGCGCTGCCCGGAGGGTACGCCCCTGCGGGGATGTAGGGATTCGTGTATGCGGCCGGGGCGGCCCGAGAGATGGGCGGCAAAGAGACAAAAAGAGGGGTGGGAGGCGCATGGTGGCGGAAGAAAAAGAGGACGAGGGCGACACGACGATCGTATTCCTGGGTGACAGCATCACCGAGGCGCCCGACGGCTACGTGCGTTTGGTGACCGACGTGCTACAGGCGGCGCAGCCGGGGCGGTGGACCCACACGGTCAACGCGGGCCGCGGCGGCGACCGCTCGGTAGACCTGACGCCGCGCCTCGACCGCGACGTACTGGTCCACCGCCCGGACATCGTGACCCTCTCGATCGGCGTCAACGACGTCTGGCGCGGGCTCGACTCGCCGGGGCTCGGCCTGGACTCGCCGCTGCCGGCCTACCGGCAGGCCGTCGGCGATGTGCTCGACGCCATAACCGCGGCCGGCGCCCGCGCGGTCGTGCTCACGACGAGCGTGATCGGCGAGGATCTCGAGAGTGAGGGCAACAGGGCGCTGATTCCCTACAACGAGGCGTTGCGCGCCCTCGCCGCCGAGCGCGGGTTGACGGTCGCCGAGGTGGACGAGGCTTTCCGGCGCACGCTCTCCGCGCGGCGCCCGCCGCAGCTGACCACCGACGGGGTGCACCTGACGCACCAGGGCAACGTCGTGCTGGCCCTGCCGGTTCTGCGCGCCCTTGGGGTGGAGATCAACGCATCAAAGCTCAACCCACATTGTTCATGAGCATGGGAGGGCTCGTGACACGTCGACGGCGATCCACTCTTCCTTTCTTGCCCCCTCCGCTCATGGCTGACTAGTCCCCCGGACCCTGGCGCGTGCGGATAGACGGGCGTGGCCGGCTCGACCAGGCACAGACCGTGGTGAGCGTGGCGCCGGAGACCCACACATACTCTCCCATCGTCTATCCTTGCAGTAGCGCCTACCTGACAAAAAATGGACGACCGCGTGGCCGGAAAGAGGACGAACGACGATGGATAGCAGCGCGACCAAGGGGCCATACGCTGCCCGTCGAGCGACACGCGCGGCGACGCGGCCGGCGGGCGCCGCCCATCCAGGGGACCGGGGCGGCCTCACCGCGATGGCGCGTGGGCTCGCCGTGCTGTTGCTTGTCGCCACCGGCATCGCCGGCTACATCCTGGCTCCTGCCGCTGTCGCGCGCTCCCATCGGGGCGTTTCGCCCGTCGCGGCCCCGCCCGTTCGCGTCGCGGCCCCGCCCGTTCGCGTCGCGGCCCCGCCCGTTCGCGTCGCGGCCCCGCCCGCCACACCCGCCGGGCTCTCGAGCTATGTCCGCCCCTTGGTCGGGACGGCGCGCTACGGGCATACCTTCCCCGGCGCGACCGTCCCATTCGGTATGGTCCAGTGGAGCCCCGACACGCAGAGCGTCGATACGCTGGGTCGCCCGGCCAGTGGCTACTTTTATCATGATAAGGCGCTGCGAGGCTTCAGTCTGACGCACCTCAGCGGGGCGGGGTGCGCCACCTATCAGGACGTGCCGTTCCTCCCCGCCGTCGGCCACCTGACGCCGCCAGCCCCGCGGCCGGGCAGCCACTGGGCCTGGGCTCGCTACTCCCACGCCGACGAGGCGGCGTCCCCCGGCTACTACCATGTGCGCCTGGCGTCGGGGATAGATGTCGGCCTCACGGCCACGCCCCGCACCGGCATGGCGCGCTTCGCGTACCCCCGGACCGCCGCGGCGCAACTGCTCATCGACGGGGGTGGCAGCGTCAACGGGACGCGCGCGGCGTCGCTCACGGTGGTCGGGCTCAACGAGGTGCGCGGGTGGATCGCCAGCGGCGACTTCTGTGCGCACAACCGCTTCTCCTACAGGGTCTACGTCGACGCCGTGTTCAATCGCCCCGTCAGGCGCGTCGCGGCCTGGGACGGCGTGGCCCTGCGTCCGGGCTCGCGCGTCGCGGCCGGGCCGCACGCGGCCCTCGTGCTCGGCTTCGACGCGCGCCGCGACCCGGTCGTCCTGGTCAGGGTCGGCTTGTCCTACGTCGACGTGGCCGGCGCACGGCGCAATCTGCGCGCCGAGAATAGCGGGTGGGATGTCGAGGGCGTGCGCCGGGCAGCGGCCCACCGGTGGGACAGCATGCTCGGCCGCATCCGTGTGGGCGGCGGGACCATCGACCAGAAAGCCTTGTTCTATACCGCGCTCTACCACGCGCTCCTCGCCCCCACCATCTGCAGCGATGTCGACGGCGCGTACCGCGGGCTCGACGATCAGGTGTACCGGGCGCGGGGCTACACGCAGTACAGCAACATCTCGGGCTGGGATATCTATCGGGGCGAGGCGCAGCTCCTGGCCTGGATCGCGCCGCGCGAGACGAGCGGCATGATCCGCTCCCTCCTCGCCGCCGCGCGCCAGGGCGGGGGGCTGCCCAAATGGCTCATCGCCAATCGGTCGCTGAGCGAGATGGTCGGCGACCCCGCCGCCCCGATCATCGCGGACGCCTACGCTTTTGGCGCGCGCGGTTTCGACGCGGCCGGCGCGCTACGGGCCATGGTCTCGGGGGCGACCGGGGCGGGACCAGGGCGGGATGGTTACGTGGAGCGACCGGGGCTGGGCGACTACCTGACCCTTGGCTACGAGCCCGAATTCGCCCACGGATTGCCCGGCGCGGTCTCCGTCACGCTGGAGTACGCGCTGGCCGACTTCGCCGTGTCCAGTCTGGCGCGCGCGCTACGCGAGAAGGAGACCGCGCGGACCTTCCTGCGGCGCGCCCAGAGCTGGCGAACCCTCTACAACCCGGCGACGGGCTACATCGAGCCGCGCTGGCCCGACGGGACGTTCCGGCCGGCTTTCGCCCCGGCCGACCCCTGGCTCTACATCGAGGGGAACGCGGCGCAGTACTCGTGGTTCGTCCCCCATGACATGCGCGGCCTGATCGCGGCGATGGGCGGCGATGGCGTCGTCCAGGGCCGCCTGGACTCCTTCTTCACGCGTCTGAACGCCGGCCCATCCACTCCCTACGCCTGGATGGGCAATGAGCCGAGCCTGCTCGTGCCCTGGGCCTACATGTGGGCCGGCGCGCCGTGGCGCACCCAGGCCGTGGTGCGCAGGATTATGGCGCAGTTGTACGACACGGGGCCCGGCGGGCTTCCCGGCAACGACGACCTGGGCGCCATGTCCGCCTGGTACGTGTGGGCGGCCCTGGGCCTGTACCCCGCCGTCCCGGGGACCGACGTCCTGGTAGTGCACGGCCCCCTCTTCCCCTTGATCCATGTCTCCGTCCCGGGCGCGCGCCTCTTCACGATCGTGGGGCAAGGGGCGGGGCTCGGGCGGCCGTATGTGCAGGGGGTAACCCTCGACGGACGCGCGCGCCCGCAGTCGTGGCTGACGGCCAAATCTCTGCATCCCGGCTCGATCCTGCGCGTCGCGCTCGGCGCGCTGCCTGATCGGGGTTGGGGAGCGGCGAGCGCCGATCGGCCCCCGTCGTTCGGCCCCGATGCGGGGGGAGGGCAATGACGGTGGGCGCGAGGGAAGGGGCGCCTGGGCCTGGGAAGATCGTGAGGGACGCGGACGGATCTGTGGCGGACCCCGGAGAGAGTAGGGCGATGCGCGCCGTTAAGCGGGTACTGCTTGCGCTCCCACTCGTGGCGCCGGCCGTGGGCGTGTCTACGGCGCCGCCGGCGTCGGCGCGCGGCCCCCGCCCGACGTTGGCGAGGATCGCCCAGCCGGCGACCGGCATCGCCGTCACGGTCTCCGCCGATGGGGCCTACGCCGTGACGGCGCGCGCCCCGGTCTGGACGTTCGCCGGCGCGGCCGGTCACGCGCTCGACGGCATCGCGGTCACCCACGGCGCCGACCGCATCGGAGCCTACAAGGAAATCGTCTTCCGCTACCGCGCGGGGACCGCCCGAATCGCCGCCATCCGCGCCTACGCCGCCCGGCCCGTCGTGCTCTTCCGGGTGACCTATCCGGGGGGCGGGCGCAACACGGAGCCGTTCCCCACGCTCACGACCTACCCCCGGGGCCTATCCTTCCTGAGCTACAGCGGCGTGTTCGGCCACTACCACTTCGATCCCGGCGGCCTGGGCGGGGCGGCCGATAGCCCGCGCCTGCTGTTCGACGCCCACGCCAACGCCGCCATCTTCTCCCCAGCCTCCAACGCCATGGTCGCCGCCACGACGGTTGCGCGCGCCCCGTCCACGGGCGGCGCGGGTCGCCTGGCGTTGTCGAGCGGGATCACCGCGACGATCCCCATCCTCCCGCCGGGGCTGACCCAGACGACGATGCTGGCCATCGGCGCGGGCATCAACAGGACATTCGACTCCTGGGGCCATGCCTTGACCAGCCTGCAGGGCAAGGTGCGCCCGGCGAACGATAGTGATACTGTCCTGGCGCATCTAGGCTACTGGACCGACAACGCGGCGGCGTATTACTACAACTGGGAGGACAGCCACAGGTACCCCACGCGCGACCCTAGGGACTATACCGCCACCTTGCTGGCGGTGCGGGACGAGTTCAGGCGCATTGGCGCGCCGCTCGGCTACATGCAACTCGACAGCTGGTGGTACCCTAAAGGACCGGCGGCCGATTGGGGCATCTCAGGTGTCATCCGCCACCAGGGCGCGTATCTCTATCGCGCCGCCCCGGCCGTCTTCCCTCAGGGGCTGCAGGCGTTCGAGCGGCAGTTGGGGCTGCCGCTCGTCGCGCACGCGCGCTGGATCGATCCGGGCAGCCCCTACACCACGGAGTACAGGATGTCCGGAGGCGTGTCCGTCGACCGCCGCTTCTGGGATGACACGATGGGCTACCTGCGCGCCGCGGGCGTGGCGACCTACGAGCAGGACTGGCTCGGCGATCCCGGGGGGGCGGTCGCCGCGAACACCATCCATGACCAGACCGCCTTCATGGACGAGATGGCGGCGGCGGCCGGCCGCCATGGGCTGAGCATGCAGTACTGCATGCCGTCCGCCCGCCACTACCTACAAAGCGCGCTCTACAACAATGCGCGCACGATCCGCGTGAGCGAGGATGGCTTCAAGGACGGTCTCGCGGTGGGCGGCAGGGTGGACGACAAGTGGACCCCGTTCCTCTACGACGCGCGGCTGGCCGGCGCCCTCGGCGTGTGGCCGTTCACCGACGCGGTCAGGAGCGACAGTCTGCCCAACCTGCTCCTCGCCACGCTCTCGGGGGGACCCGTCGGCCTGGCCGACAGGCTGACCGCCGTCGAGCGTCACGAGGCGCGCTACAAGGCGAATCTGCTGCGCGTGGCGCGGGCCGACGGCGTCATCGTCAAGCCCGATACCCCGATCACGCCGATCGACGAGGTCTACCTGCGGGACGCCGCCGCGCCGGGGCGGCTCGGTCCCATGGTCGCGGCGGCGTACACCGATCACGGCGGCGGGATGGAGGCCGCGTACGTGTTCGCGTACAGCCGCCCGCGTCCTGACCGGGCGACCACGGCCACCTTCACCCCGGCCGCCCTCGGTTTCGCCTCCCACGGTCGCGTGTACGTCTACGACGCCGCCGCGCGGGCCGGCGCCGTCCAGGACGCGGGACGGCCGGTGACGATGCGCGCGCCGGCCTATCAGGGGGCGTACGACATCGTGGTCCCCGTCGGGCCGTCGGGCATCGCCCTGCTCGGCGACACAGGCAAATTCGCGTCGCTGGGCAAGGGGCGCGTCCGCACGTTGCGCGACGACGGGCGCGCCGTACGCGCAACGATCCTTTTCGCCGCGGGGGAGGGCGCGGTCACGCTCTCCGGCTACGCGACGACGCCGCCTGTAGTCACGACGACGTACGGCGCGGCGCGGCTACGTTACGACCCGCGCACGCATCTGTTCGGCGTCGTCGTGGCGCCCGGGCCCGACAGCGGGCACGCCACCCTGAGCCTCGCGCGCCACCCCGGCGCATAGCATCCCGTGGCGTCCCCGCGCGGGAGATGGCCTATGGCGCCGCGGGCGATGTGTTCTTCGAGCTATGCAGCCACCCGGCGACGCTATAGGATCCGTAGGCGCCGTCGCGTATGCCGATCGTGTTGTCGGCGTAGATCGGCAGGCTCGACGTCCCCGTGGGTGACCAGTTCTCCTCGACGATGTCGATCCGCCCGTTGAGCCGGTCGACGCCGCTCACCACGGCGACGTGCCCAAAGGCGCCGCCATAAAAGAGCAGCGCGTCCCCCTCGCGCGGCCCCGGCGACCCGCCGTTGGGGACGAACTCGATGCCGCCCGGATGGTTCGCGCGCATGTCGGCCGCCGCGGCGACGCCGCCCCAGATAGCGGGATAGCCCCAACGCAGGGTGAAGTACCGCTGGGCGAGCTCGACGCACTGATACAGGATGCCGTACGTCCCGGCGCACCCGTTGTTGCCATCCCCCGCGTTCGAGTAGACGGGCACGCCGTCCAGGCTCGTCAGGACGGCGCCCCACCCCGGGCCCCACGCCGGGCAATGGCAACACGTCTCCTCGGGCGGGCGCGGCGCGGCGGGGAACATCGGCACGCCGGACGTAGCGCCCCCCACCGCGAGGACGCGCAGGGTCGACGCGACCCCGACGAGCGCGTCGCGGTCGGGAGACCCTGCCCCTCGCGACGCGTACAGGCGAAACACGACCGCGCCGCGCCGCAGGTACAGAATCTGGCTCGACCTGCCGCCCCCCACGGTGGGGGCGCCCGTGAGGCGCACGGCCGGCCCGAGCGGCAGCGCGACGGTGTCCCGCGTCGCGCGGGGCAGGTACGACAGGTCATGCGAGACGAGGTCGGCCAGCGCCGGCCCGCGCGGGCGCAGCGGGATGAGGGCGACGTCGATGTCGCTCCCCGAGGGAGACTGCAGGTCAAGCTGGCCGTACCCGGCGAGCGTGTCGGGCCACAGCCGGCCGGTCCAGCGGGGCGGGTAGGCCAGGCTATAGCCGGGTATGCGCGCGGTCGTCTGGCCGGCGCCGCTCGCGCCGCCGTACGTGAATCGTGGCCAGCCAGGCGCGGTAAGAGGCGGCGAGCTCGCGACGCCGCGCGACGAGCGGGCAGGGGCCACATACCCCCGGGAGCCTGGGAGCATGCGCCGCGCCATGGGCGCGCCAGAACCCGTGCGCGCATTGCCGGCATACGCCGCGCTGAACAAGGTCAGCGCGAGGCAACCCACGGCCAGGGGACGAACGATAAAGAGCACGTGTACACAATCCCTTTCAATTCAAGACCAAGCGCGTTTAGGATCAGGATAACGACCAGGACGCAGGATCAGGATGCCGCATCGGGCGACAAAGCGTCAACCAGGGCTCGTGAATTGTCGGGGCAGGCGTGCCCGTGTGTGCCCGTTCGGCCGCACGCGCCATAGTTGGCGGGGGTCTGGGGGGAGCCCTCTCCCCAGGTTCCCCCGGAGGTGCGCTGGGCTGTTGGACCCGCGGTTAGGGTCCGGGAGACCAGTTAGCCATGGGCGGAGGGGGCGAGGAGGGGAGAGAGGTGCGCCGGCGACTTTTCACTAGCCCTGAAGCGTCAACTGCGCCGCTATACACATGGCGATGCTATACAGTAGGATAGATGGGACGGATCGGACGCCGGCGGATGGAGAGAGGGCGGCGCGGGCACTGTGCGGGACTTGTCGCGGGCACTGCGGGGCTACCTGTGGGCAACCTATGTGGCCGCCGCCGTCCTCGTCGCGGGGGAGGGCGCGGCCCTTGTCGCCTGGCGCCCACTCGCCCCCGCCCACCACACCCTGTGGCCCGCGGCCGCCCTCTTCGCCGTCCTGGCGTATCTTGGCGAGCGCCTTGCCCTGCCGATCACGAGACTACTGTGGAGGAGCCTGGATACAGCGATCTATATTGCCGCGATCCTGCTCTTCCCGCCGCCCCTCCCCCTGGTCATCGCCCTGCCGGCCATGCTCCTGGCCCGCGTGCGCTGGAGACACCTGCCTCGCTATAAGCGGGCCTTCAACGTCGCCCACGGCCTCCTCACGGTGGGGCTCGCCGACGCCCTGTTCTCGCGCGTCGTCGCGCCGACGGCCGTGTTGCGCCCCGGCCACCTCGCCGCGGCGCTCCCCGCCCTGCTCCTCCTCGGCGCGCTGTACTACGCCCTCGACGTGGCGCCCCTCCTCGCCGTCCACGCCCTCGTCACGGGCCGGGGGCCGTGGCGCATGTGGCGGGAGCACCATTGCGCCGTCGCCCCGCTCGCGCTCACCGACCTCGCTCTCGGCATCCTGGCCGCGCTCGCCTGGCAGTACGACCCCTTGGCGCTCGGGCTGCTGGCCCTGCCGCTCGTGGCCCTCTCCGCCGCCTTGAGCGCCCGCGCCCGCGCCAACGACGCGGAGCAGCGCGCCGCGACCGCCCACGCGGCCGCCGCGACGGACGGGCTCACCGCCCTACTCAACCACCGCGCCTTCCAGACGCGCCTGGAAGAGGAACTAGCCCGCGCCGCGCGCCACGACCATCCAACCGCCCTGCTCATGGTAGATCTCGACGATTTCCGGGCGATCAACAACGGGTATGGCCATCAGATCGGCGACGCGATGCTCGTCGCCGTAGCGGCCGCGCTGCGCGCCGGCGTGCGCGCGGGCGACGTACCCGCCCGCTACGGCGGCGACGAGTTCGCCGTCATCCTACCGGAGACCGCGCTCACCGAGGCGCTGGCCGTGGCGGAGCGCGCCCTCGCGGAGGTGTCCGCTACCGCACTCGCGGCGCAGGACGAGACGATACACGTCGGCGTGAGCATAGGGGTAGCCGTCATGCCCGAACACGCCCGTACCCACGAGGAGTTGATCCGGGCCGCCGACAGGGCGGCCTACGCGGCCAAGGGCGCGGGCAAAGGTTGCGTACGTGTGGCGGCAAGGCTAGCGCCCACGCCGCCGCGCCCCCCCTCTCAGTAGGCGGCCGGCGACGACATCTACGATGACGACACGCCGCTCACGCCTGACCGGACGCGTACGTGAGGGAGATGGGCGGGGAGGACAAGTACCCCACGGGTGGCATCGCGACCAAGGCCGTCAAGTAGGGCGAATCGCCGGAGGGGGAGCGCGAATGACGCCGGCCCACATGCCGAAGGGATGTCACGCGAGAGCGACAAACGCCCGCGGCGGAAGGTACATTCTTCCGCCGCGGGCGTTGCCACAGTGCAGCGCCGTGAGGCGACTCCCGGACTTCTAGAAAAGACTCGTCCCGTTCGCGCGCTCTATCGCATCCTAACCGGCCGCCTGGCCACCCTCGGCGCGGCGCGCCCACCCCTTGCGTCCGAGGTGATGCTGCCTGTAGTCTTCCACCGCGGCGCGCGAAACGCGCCAGACGCCTCCCTCTTTATGAGCGTTGAGGGTGTGGAAACGTATTTGCATGCGCAGCGTCGCGGCGCTGAGGCCCAAATCGCGGGCGGCTTCGTCTAGCGTGAGAGAATTTTCCATTGGATTGTTGCTTTCTATAGTCATACGGGGGCTGTCCCAGTCGGGCCGGATGGCCTACTTCGTACTGTAGCACTATTAATGCCACGGTATGACTTTGAGTAGTATTTTAGCGATTGCCCAGCGCGGCGCCAGTACGCAACGAGTCGGCGTCGTTATTGGCAATGTCTTTCTCTGCTATCATATTCACAGCCTATGCCATCACACCGCCCCAGGGCAAACATCCATCGACAAAGCGTCCTTCAGTATCATAATAGCGCCATGGTCAGCGATGAGGACGTCCGTCACGCGGCTGGTGTCACGATTAACCGGTTCGCGCTCGCGCGCACGCCCGGTGGGTGTCCCCGTCGAAGACGACGACGAGGCGTTGCGCCAACGACGCCAGGAACGTCGCCCGCGGGAAATGTTAGACATGGCTTCACCATCATCCGGCAGTACGGGGATTGGAATCTTGAGCCGTTGACCGCCGCCAGCACGAGCATAATCGTCGTCTGCGGTCATTACGTATGAGGGGTTATGCTTTCCCATTCCACTCAGCATAAAACTGTTGCAAAAACTGCTCCATGAAGGAATGGCGCTCCGCGGCCATGCGCCGGGCGGTCTCGGTGTTCATGCGGGCTCGAAGCAAGAGCAGCTTTTCGTAGAAGTGGTCGATGGTCGAGCCCGTGCCGGCGAGGTACTCTTCGGCCGAGGCGTGCGCCCGGGGTGGGCGATCAGGGTCCCAGATGTCGCGGCCCTTATGTCCGCCGTAGGCGAAAGTACGCGCGATGCCGATCGCGCCGATGGCGTCGAGCCGGTCGGCGTCCTGCACGACCATGCCCTCGCGGGTGCGCATCGCGTCTGGCACGCCCGCGCCCTTGTAGGACATGGCGCCGATGATCTCGCAGACGTGCGCGACCGTTTCCTCGGCCACGCCGAGCGTCTCGAGCCAGGCGCGGGCGGCGCGCGGCCCGGCCGTCACGTCCCCACCATGGAACTTCCAGTCCGCGATGTCGTGCAGCAGGGCGGCAAGCTCGACGACGAAGGGGTCGGCCTTTTCGCGCGCGCCGATGTGCGCGGCGATGCGCCAGACCCTGTAGACATGCCACCAATCGTGGCCCGACCCCTCGCCCTGCATCAGCGCCCGCACGCGCTCATGAGTGCGCGCGAGCGCCATCTCCCTGTCCATCGCTCACGCCACCGGCACCGGGCCGAGCGGCCGCCCGGCCCCCGTGGCGGGGTCGTGGGGGACGGCCTGGTAGGCGACGTCGCGCTTGTTGGCCAAGCGGGCCACGACAGTGAGCGGACGAAGTTCCTCTGTTCCGATCGTCGTCATGCCCTCATCTCACCGTCCCGCTCACCGTCCCGCCAGGATAGTCTCGCCCGTCGTGGCACGCGCCGTGCTCCGCCCTCGTGTAGCGCGCAAGCATCGTTGAGTTCGCGCACCCGTGGACGCGAGCGATCGTACGCGGCGTATGCTACTCATTGTAGCCGGTACGCCGCTTTTCGCGGGCGGCTATAGACTCGATAGACTCGATCGGAGCAGGTCGATGAGCGGCGACGATAGCCTCTTTCTGACGGGCGCGCGCGTGTACACGGCCGATCCACGCCAGCCGTGGGCCACGGCGGTCGTGACGCGGGGCGGCTTCGTCGCGTACGCGGGCGACGAACATGGGGCGCGCGCTTTCGTCGGCCCGCGCACGGAGCGTATACACCTGCCCGGCGCGCTGGCCGTGCCGGGCCTCAACGATAGTCATATCCACCTGTCGTGGGGCGCTCGGGGCTTCGACATCCTGAACCTGGAGGGCGTGGCGACGCCCCCAGAGCTGCAGGAGCGGCTGCGCGCCTATGCCGCGACGTTCCCGTGCAGGCCCTGGATCGAAGGGTTCGGCCTGCCCTACGAGGCGTTCGCCGGGTTGGCCGGCCTCCCGCGCGAGATTCTCGACACCGCGGTGGCCGGCCGCCCCGTCTACCTGCGCGCCTACGACTGGCACAGCGCGTGGGCCAACACGGCGGCCCTCGAGCGGGCCGGCATCGCGCGGGGCGCCGCGCTGCCGCCGCCTAACAGGGTCGCCGTCGACGATGAGACCGGGCTGGCGACCGGAATGCTCAAGGAGAAGCTGGCCCTGGACCTCGTCGCGCGGCTGATACCCGAGCCGCCGGAGGAGGAGCGCGACGACCTGCTGCGCCGCGCCATGCGCCACGTCAACGCGCACGGCGTCACCTCTGTGCAGAACATGGACGGCGATCCCGCGCGTCTGGCGCAGTACGAGCGCCTGCGTGAGCGGGGCGATGTAACCGTGCGCGCGGCGCACTACCTGAGCGTGCGCGAGGACACGCCGCGCGAGGAGTTGCGCCGGCTGGCCGAGCTCCTGCCCGCCTACGCCGGCCCCTGGAACCGGCTGCGCGGCATCAAGCTTTTTATGGACGGCGTCGTCGAGAGCAAGACGGCGCTCTTGCTCGACCCCTACGCCGACGGCTCGGGCGAGGCCGGCGTCCCCGACATCGACCCGGACGCGTACCGGGACATCGTCGTGCTGGCCGACGCGCTGCGGCTGGCCGTGGCCACGCACGCCATCGGCGACCGCGCTGTGCGCCTGGCGCTCAACGCCTACGAGGCGGCGCGGATCGCCAACGGCAACCGCCGCGCGCGCCGGCACCGCATCGAGCACGTCGAGCTAATCCAGCCTGCCGATGTGCCGCGTTTCGCCCACCTCGGCGTGGTGTCCTCGATGCAGCCCCTGCACGCGATCCTGGGCGGCGACCCGCGCGCCACGCCCTGGACCGCACTGGTCGGCCCGGCGCGCGAGCCCGACGCTTTCGCCTGGCAGTCGTTGCTGCAAACAGGGGCGCGGCTCGCCTTCGGTAGCGACTGGCCCATCGTGACGCCCGACGCGCGGCTGGGCCTCTACGCGGCGATCGCGCGCACGGGTCTCGGCGGAGAGCCGGTCGAGGGCTGGCAGCCGCAGCAGAGGATCACGCTGGCCCAGGCGCTCGACGCTTACACGCGCGGGGCGGCCTACGCCGAGGGGCAGGAGAAGGTCAAGGGGGCGTTGCGCGCCGGCATGCTGGCCGACCTGACGGTCTTCGCGCGCGACCCCTTCGCGCTGCCGCCCGACGAGTTGCCGTCGGTGGACATCGCCCTCACAGTCGTCGACGGCCGCGTCGCACATAGAACAGGGTAGGCAGGGGTGACACGTGGCGACTGGGAGCGCCGGCAGGCTGTCGGCGCTCCTGGGACGTGGCTTCACACGGAGCTCTTCAATTCGGCGCTAAGGCATGGTTCAATTGGACGTGAGAGTGTTGCGCCTCCAGCAGGCGCAACACTCTCACGCTACCCTGAGCATGCTCTGAACCATGTCTAAGAAGATAGTCCTGGTTAGACGGCTACAGCGCGATCGCCCGCGCTTGCTTGGTCGTCACCACGTGGTCGTCGTTGCCGAAGTCGTCCAGGATCTCGTTGTGATACGCGATCATGTGGGCGGCCGGCAGCGTGTCGGTGTCGGTCGTCGTATGCGCGTCGCCGACCAGCGTCACGTCGTAGCCACGACTGACGGCGACGCGGCTCGTCGTATCGACGCACATCTCCGTCTTCATCCCGCCGATGATAAGGCGCCGAATCCCTCGCGCGTCCAACTCCTCTTGCAGGGGCGTTTCGTAAAAGGAGTCCGACGAGCGCTTGCGGATGACAAGGTCGCCAGCGCGCGGGGCGAGAGCCGGATGGATCTGCCAGCCGGGCGACCCGACGGCCAGGCCACCGTCGGGGTCCCCATCGTGCTGGACGTAGATGACTGGGGTGGCCGAGCGATGGGCCCTGGCGATGAGGTCGGCGATGGTGGTCACGACGTCGTCACGGCGGTAGGCCTCGTCCAGCAGGCCCACCTGGGCGTCGATGATCAGCAATGCGGTATTCGTACTCATTGAGAGATACTCCCTTCAATCTCATGTTGCTGCGTTGTCTCGCGCCCACACCGTCAAGACGCCGTCACACCGCGCGAAGCGATGCAACAGCCGTCTATCGTGTCGGGTAGGCGTTTCCAGATTGGATCGAACAAACGCTACAGCACCAAGGGAGGATACCTCTACTACTGGGATCTGCTACTGAGGGCACGCGGGCGACACAGGCAAACATAGCGCCAAGAGTATCGCGTCGTACCACGACAAGCATACCACAGGCCCTGTGCGCGGGCCTACCCCTTCCCAGCACGGTCTTAGCCTTGGTTGTCGATTAATCCTCGAAGGCGAGCGTCTCCGTCAGCCCGTCGTGGCCGACGGTTGTGTTGGGGAAGATCGCGGCGGCCTGCTCGCGGCACGCCGCCGGGTCGGAGAGCGCGGGGCTGAAATGTGTGAGCCACAGGTGGCGCGCGCCGCCGTCGCGCGCGAGTGTCGCCGCCTCGGCGAAGGTCATGTGCTGCACCTCCCATCGCTTGGACGCCTCGCTCGGGTCGCCGTACATGCCGTCGCAAATGAAAAGATCGGTCCCGGCGCCGTCGCCGCGCAGCAGGGTGACCAGCCCCGGAGTTGGCCGCGTGTCGGTGGCGAGGACGAGACGCAGGCCGCGCCGGGCCGGGCCGCGCACCTCCTCCGCCGCGACGGTGCGTCCGCCGTGCTCGACGCTCTCGCCGTGCTGCAGGCGCCGCCACAGGGGGACGGGTATACCAAGGGCGCGGGCGCGCGGGGCGTCGAAGCGCGGGGCGCGCGGCGCGTGCAGGACGTAGGCCAGGCACGGCACGGCATGGTCGAGCGGCAGGGAGCCCACCGTGACGCCGTCGACCCCGGGAGGAGCGACTGTTTCGCCGCCGGTGAGCGTGACCAGTTGGAGCGGATAGGGCAGACGCGGGGCCACGACGAGCAGGCCGCGCACGACCTCCGCGAGCGGCTCCGGGCCATAAATGGTCAGCGGCTCGCTCGCGTCCTTGCCGGCGTTGGCCAGCGTGAGCAGAAGGCCAGGCAGGCCGAGCACGTGGTCGGCGTGCATGTGCGTGAGCAGGATCGTCGTGAGGTTGCGCAGGCCCCAGCCGCGCTCACGGACCGCCACCTGCGTGCCTTCGCCGCAGTCGAGCAGGATCAGGCTCCTGCCGGCGCGCACCAGCGTGGCCGAGAGGCGGCGATTGGGGAGCGGCTGCATGCCGCCCGTGCCCAGCAAGCAAACGTCGAGCATTAGTGGTCAGTAATCAGTAGTCGGTAGTCAGTAGATACGTGAGTATGCCACTGGTTAGCGTGGCGCACATCAGGCTATTACAGTCTACCCGTCCTTCCGATTACTCGACTACCGACTACTCGACTGTGGCCTCGCGCCCCGCGAGCAGGTATTGGTCGACGTGCTTGCCGCGCGTCCTGAGCCACACATCGCCCAGGCAGCGCTGGCACAGCAGCCGCTCGCCGTAGCGATCGACCCGCCGCGCGTAACCCCGCTCGGTGAGCGTGAACTCGTCGTGACAGGTGGCGCACTCCACCATCACGGTCTGTGCATATTTGCCCACGATAAATCCTCGCCGTTTCGATTATCCCGGCCTCGCGGCCCACCTGGATTGGGGCGCGGGCGCATACCCTTATCTCTGAAGACGTATGCGCGCTCCGTATCCTTACACGTAGCGACGGGTTGCGGCACTATGTCGCCGCGGGCGGATGTCAACTTTCCACTATCGCCTCCCCCCACTATCGCCTCCCTATTGATGAGATGGTCATGCGCTACCTTTGCCCTTCGTTTGTCGGCCCGCGAACCGACGGCCGGCGGCCGTCAGCTACTACACTATCTCTATCGGCAGGGATAGTGGGAGCACGAGGGGATAGTGGGAACACGAGGGGACAGGGTCCTCAAACGCCGGGCAGTCCTGCTGGAGGGGGCAGCAGGTTACGTCGCGCGCGGGTAGCTACATGCGTCCAACGAGATTGTGCGGGAGGAAGCGGGGCGCCGTGCGATGTCGCGCCCGGCCCGCGACCGCAGTCGCCGTGCGCGGCCATGCGACCCCAGTCGCAGGCTCGTTCCGCACTTTCAACCTCGTAGCATGTAGCGGTTTTGTGGCACGAGGATATGATCGATGAGGGCGACGAGCTCGTCGAGGTCGAAGGGCTTGACGAGCGTCGTGTAGCCGGCCTCGCGCAGGGACGAGGCGGCGCCGGCCGGCCCGTCGGGCGGGACGCAGATGATGAGCCTCCGCGCGCCTAACGCCGTATCCGACCGTATCGCGTCGAGGAGCGCCAAGGCCGCTACGCGTCGCCCGACGGGGATGTCGAGGACGATGGCGTCGGGCTGCATGGCCCGTAGCTGTTGGTAGACCACATCACCCCCCGCGCTCTCGCGCGCCTCCGCCTCGTAGACGTCGGAGATCGCGCGGAACACGCGCGTGTCGTAGCCCGCATCGGTCAGCACCTCGCGCAACAAGTGCGCGAAGACGCTATCGTCGTCGATGACCGCGGTCGTCGCCATGTGGATCATCCCTCCGAGAGGCTGCGTCTAGAGGATAGCATAGTGGTGGCACACTTTATGCGCTGGTTTTCGATAGACGGGCGAAAGGGTCGCGATGGTGGCGGCATACGACAGACATAGAGCGAGAGGGTGAGCCATGGCACGACACGTCGTTTTCGTCGTCAGCTCCCGCCCCGCGCGCCTCAATGTGCGGCTAGCGACTGTGCGCGACGTCGGATACTGGCCGCTACCGGCCCCGACGATCGACCGGGCGCTTTCCCTCGCCGCTAAAGTGCGCCCCTCGCTCATCTTAATCGACCCCGAGCTCTCCGACGGGCGCGCCATCAGGCTTGTCGAGTCGCTGCGAGCGATCCCGGCCCTACCGGAGGTCCGCATCGCGGTGCTCGGCGAGTTGACGCCCGTCGAGCACGACGCCGTGGCGCGCGACCCCCTCGTGCACGTCCGGCCCATCCTGGACGGCAACGGGCTGCGCGGGCTCCTGACGGCGCTACTTGAGGGGCGCGACGCCAATTCGGTCGCGCCCGCGCCGTAACGGCCGCCCCATCCGTCGCGACCGGCCATGGCTATCACGCGACCAGGGTCTATAAGAAGTCGCCCAAGTCCCCCCTCGCCCCCTCCGCCCCTGGCTAACTGGCCACTCCCCACTTCGTGGGGTCCCCGCTGCGGCCAACGTTGGGGCGCGCCTCTGGGGGAACCCCGGGAGATGCCTCCCCCCAGACCCCCGCCAACGACAAGACGTGCCGGCGAACAGGCTCGGCGGCCCGACAATTCACAGACCTTGATCACGCGACACCTCCAGTGGCTGTCGCCGGCGAGACGGCATACCAGTCGCGCCGGCGCGGCAATCCGTGCAGGCGCGCAGTCCCCGCGAAGCGGTAGGCCGGCGCCAGGTAGAGACGATGGTCGGGGCCGGGGGTGAGCACCTGCACCATTGTGACCTGTCGCACCGTCCCGTCCCCGCCGGCTCTGGTCCCCGGCGGCACGTCGTCGATCGCTGGGGGGATCTGGCCCGATCGCACCCCCGCCCACGCCGCGGCGGCGCTCCGCGGCGACACCGGGCGGGCTTCGACGACCGGGGGCCACATGCGCCCCTCGATCACATGCCCGCCCGGCGTGACCCACACCGTCGCCGCGTTCACCATGCTCGCCGCGGCCCCGACCCAGCCGAAGCGTACCTGCAATGCGGTGGCGGAGGCCGCCAACGGCTCGACAGCCTGCAGGGGCATGGCGCCTCCCGGCCAGCCCAGGCGTGTCAGCCAGGCGCGCGCTGCGGCGACGGCGCGCGCGCCGGCCGTCAGGGGCTGGACCGGGGCGACGGGTGGGGGCGCGGCGTCGTGGTAGACCAACTCGCCGGTCAGCGGCGAAACGGCGATGCTGCGCAGGGGCGGCAGCGACCGGCCTCCCCCCTCCGCGATGACGACCCAGCGCGCTCCCGCGCTCCTGATATGCGCGACGGGCGCATGGATGCCGAGCAGGCGCGCCAGGTCTCCGATACGCCCGACGATCGAGGCCGGGTCCGCCAGCCGGAAGGCGCGCAGGACTGCCGGCGGCGACGGTAGGGATGGGGCGGTCAGGCGCAAACGTCCGGGATACGGGATGCCCGGCAGCGCCGCGGCCAGGCTCACGGTTGGGGCCAGCGCCCCGGTCGGGACCGCCGGCGAAGGATAGCCCCGCGTCAGATCGGACAGGCGCGGATAGGGCGCCTGCCAGGCGACGGAGGGCGCGTGCGGATGATCCGGCAGTCGCGGCAGGACGAGCGCGACGACCAGGACAGCCGCTACGAGCGCGGCCAGGCCAGCGAGCGCCAGGGTGCGGCGCCCTCGTAGGGCGGCAGCGGGGCGCGTCCCCTGGTCCCGCGATGGGGATGCGGACGGACGCACGAACTGGCCGGGCACGACGACGATGCGCGGCGAGAGTTTTTCAGCCGTGAGCAGGCGTGAGCGCAGCTGTTGCGCGAAGGCGGGATCGGGCTCTCCCACCTCCACGCGGCGCCGCAGCAGCGGCCCCAGCTCCGTCAACGTGCGGGCGAGGGTCTCCTCCGAGGACGCCCCGTCTCGCGCGAACCGCTCCCGATCAGTCACCGCCCAAGGCCTCCTCGTGGATTCGCTGGCGTAGCGCGCCAAGGGCGCGGCGCAACAGTTGCTTGACGGCGCCCTCGCTGCGCCCCATCGCGGTCGCGACGCCCCGGAAGTCCTGGTCGTCGTAGAAGCGCAGCCGCACCACTTGCCGCTGATCGCCCGGAAGCGCGGCGAGGTGCGCTTCGAGCCAGTCCGCCTTCTCCCACTCCTCGACCCAGTGGTCCACCGGGCCGCGCTCGCCCCCGCCCCCGGTGGTATCGTCCCCGGCGCTCTCGTCGTGTGGCAGAGCCAGCTTCGGCGTGCGGCGGCCGCGGTCGGCGGCGGCGTTGGCGGCGATGCGCAGCAACCAGCGCGAGAAGGGCACGCCGCGATCCTCGTAACGCTCGATAGCCACGAGCGCGCGCTCGAACGTCTGGGCGGTGAGGTCCTCGGCCTCCTCGCGCGAGGAGCTATGCACCATGCAAAAGGCGTAGATCCGCGACAGGTAGAAATCGTACAGCGCGGCGAAGGCGGCGCGGTCGTGTCGCGCGCGCGCGATCACCTCCGACGACGCCTCGGCGCGTGTTCCTGTCGCCTGACCGCTCGACACGCTGTTCGTCACCCTTCTACATAGCACAACGTCGGACCGGCGCAAAAAGTGATGTTGTCCTGATCTATCACTTTTTCGGCGCGCGACGCGTTCTGCTTAAAGAAGAGTATACGCCCCCACGACGCTGGAGGGTATGGACCAGTGGCGCTCGCTGGCGCGTGGTGGCGCTGCGAGGGCGCGGGTGGCCTGTTTGCCCCTGCCAAACTCTTCGACCGGGGCGCCGGCCGGTATAGATGTGAAGGAGCGATAGACCGGGAATGGCCAGGAGAGTGGAGAGCACGCCGGTCGTCTGCGTGGCCTGCGCGGCGGCGTTCACGCTGACCCCGCAGGCGTACGAGCGGCGGGTCGCGCGCTACGGCGCCCACCTGCTCTGCTCGCGTTGCCTGAGCGACAGCTGGCTGCGCACGCGCGGCGCCTACCAGAAGGATGCGCTGTTGCGCGACGACGAGCTCGTCGTCGCGCACGAGTAACGCGCTATCGGCCAGAGCTCCCGGTGGATACCGTCACGGCGCAGGTGTGTCGCGCATGCTCAACGCGATGCGGCCGCGCTCCTTGTCGACGGAGAGAACGCGCACGCTCACGATATCGCCGACCGAGACGACGTCCAGGGGATCGCGCACAGGGCGCGGGCCAAGCTCGCTGCGATGCACGAGGCCGTCGTTCTTGAGCCCGATGTCCACAAAGGCGCCGAAGTCGACCACGTTGCGCACGGCGCCCTGTAGCGTCATGCCCTCGCTCAGGTCGTCGAGCGAAAGCACATCGCGGCGCAAGAGCGGCGGGGGCGCCGCGGCGCGCGGGTCGAGCCCGGGCTTGGCCAGGTTCTCCAGCACGTCGAGCAGCGTCGGCTCGCCCAGTCCCACCTCCAGGGCTATGTCACGTCGCAGCCTCTCGTCGGCCTGCACCGCGACGCGGTACTCGGCGGCGCGCTCGGGCAGGCGCCGGTCTCCGCCGGCCGGCAGCAGGGCGATGAGCGTGCGCGCCCCGTCGTAGCTCTCAGGGTGAATGAAGGTGTCGTCGAGCGGCTCGGCGCCGCCGGGGATCTTGATGAAGCCGGCCGCCTGCAGGAAGGTGGCCGGCCCCAGCCCCGGCACCTTGAGCAGCTCACGTCTTGCCCGGAACGGGCCGTTGGCGTTGCGGTAGGCCACGATGTTCTCGGCCACGCGCTTCGTCACACCGGCGACGTGGGCCAGCAGCGCGGCCGAGGCCGTGTTGGCGTCGACGCCGGCGAAGTTGACCGCGGACTCCACCACGCGGTCGAGCGCCGCGGTGAGGCGCTTCTCGTCGACGTCGTGCTGGTAGAGGCCTACGCCGGCCGATTGGGGCGGGACCTTGACGAGCTCGGCCAGGGGGTCCTGCAGCCGCCGCGCGATGGAGATCGTGCCGCGCGCCGTGACGTCGAGGTCGGGGAACTCGGCCCGGGCGATCGGCGCGGCCGAGTAGACCGAAGCGCCGGCCTCGCTGACGATGACGTAGGCGAGCTCGCTCCCCTTATCCTTTTCCCGCACGCGGTCGATCAGGCGCGCCACGAGGCGCTCGGTCTCGCGCGAGGCCGTGCCGTTGCCGATGGCGACCACGGACACGCCGTGCGCCTCGACCAGTCGCTGCAGGGCTGCGAGGGCCTCCTCGGCGCGGTTTTGCGGGGGATGCGGGTAGACCGTGTCGAGGGCCAGTGGCTTGCCGGTGGGGTCGACCACGGCGACCTTGCAGCCGGTGCGGAAGCCGGGGTCGAGGCCGAGCACGGCGCGCCCGCGCAGTGGCGGCTGCAGCAGGAGGGCGCGCAGGTTGCGCGCGAACACCGAGATAGCGTGCTCCTCGGCCCGCTCCGTCAGCGTCGCGCGCGTCTCACGCTCGAGCGAGGGGGCCAGCAGGCGGCGATAGGCGTCGGCGCAGGCGTCGCGCAGGTCGTTGGCCAGCGGCGAGCGCCCGTCGGGGACGTAGCGCCGCGCGATGAGCGCCAACACGTCGGCCTCGGGCGCCTCCAGGGCGACGCGCAACACGCCGCTTTTCTCGCCGCGGTTGAGCGCGAGCGTCTGGTGCGGCGCCACGGCCGCCGCGCGCAGGCCGAACTCGTAGTAGGTGGCGTAGGCGCGAGTGGGGTCCTTCTCGGGCGCGTCGGGCGCGGTCGCGGTCACGACGCCGGCGCGCAGGAACAAGGCGCGCAGCGCCGCGCGCACGCCGGCGTGCTCGTTGACCGCCTCGGCCACGATGTCGCGCGCGCCGGCCAGCGCGTCCTCCTCGCTCCCGACCCCGTTCTCAGGGTCCACGAAGGGCCGGGCCTGGTCCTCGCGCGGCGCCGTCCCGGGCCGTTGCGCCAGCATCAGCGCGACCAGGGGCGCGAGGCCGCGCTCGCGAGCGATCGTGGCGCGGGTGCGGCGCTTGGGCCGATAGGGCAGATAGAGGTCGTCGAGCGCGGCGATAGACGCCGCCGCGGCGACCTCCGCGGCGAGCTCGGGCGTGAGCGCGCCGACCTCCTCGATCAGGCGGCGCACAGCGGCGCGGCGCTCCTCCAGGGCGCGCCACGCGGTCAGGCGCTCCGCGATGTCCCCGACGGCGACCTCGTCGAGCCCGCCCGTCACCTCCTTGCGATAGCGGGCGATAAAAGGGATGGTGTTCCCCCCGTCGAGCAAGTCGACCGTGCGCGCCACCGCCCCGCGCGGCAGTCCCAGCGCCGCCGCGACCGCCGCCGCCGCGACCGCCGCCGCTGCCGCCGCTGCCGCCCTATCCTCCGTTTCGACCGTCACCACTCAGTACTCCCCTCTTTGCTCGTACCGCACCGCATGCCACACAAGTCTAACGCGCCAGGAGTTCCCGGGCCAACGCGGCCGGATGGGTGCGCCGCGACCATGCCGTAGACTACGGGTTGGATTGTCGTGAGGAGGAAGCATGGCGAGCGAGAGGGCCGGACGGGAAGCGGTGGTCGTGCGAGGGGGTATGCCGCGCCCGCTGCACTATGCTGGCCGGGTGGCCGTGGTCGCGCTCGGCCTGTTCGTATTCGCGCTGGGGGTGACCCTCAACCTGCGCTCGGGGCTGGGGCTTGGCCCGTGGGACGTGCTGCACCAGGGCATCAGCCGGCGCACACCGCTCACCTTCGGCCAGGCCAGCGTCGCCACCGGCGCCCTCGTCATCGCGGCTGGCCTGCTCTTGCGTGTGCGACCGGGCGTGGGCACGGTGATGAACATGGCGCTGATCGGCCTGTTCGTCGACCGCATCCTGGGCGCCCGGCTGATCCCGCCCGTCGCGCCCTACGGCCCCGTGGCCCAACTCCTCGTCGACGCCCTCGGCGTCCTCCTCGTCGGCCTCGGCTCAGGCCTGTACATGCGCGGCGGCCTGGGGGCCGGCCCGCGCGACGGCCTGATGCTGGGCCTGCACAGGCTCACCGGGCGGCGCATTGCCCTGACCCGCACGGCGCTCGAAGCGATCGTCGCCGCCACCGGCTTCCTGCTCGGCGGCACGCTCGGCCTCGGCACGCTCGTCTTCGCGCTGGGGGTGGGACCCGCCGTCGAACTCGGCTTCCGCCTGTGCGGCGTGCCCGCGCACTCCGGCCCCTAACCCGCGTTATCCGCCACGGAGGCATGGAGGGCGCGAAGCAGCTGTTTCTTCTCTCCGCTCTCCTCTCCGCGCGGCCGTAGGCGATCGTCAAGCGGAAGGAGGGGACACGCTGTCGCGCCAGTCATCGGCGGCGGGCAGGACGAGGCTGATGCAGGTCCCGTGGGTCAGGCCGGGGGCGGGGCTGGTGGCCCAGACGCGACCGCCGTGCGCCTGCACCACCGCTTTGACGATGGCCAGGCCGAGCCCCACGCCATCCGCCCCACGCCTCTGCGCGCCCCCGTGGTAGTAGCGATCGAAGAGCAAGGGCAGGTCGGCCGCGGGGACGCCGCTCCCGGTGTCGCACACGCTGATGAGGACGCCTCTCTCCGCGTCGCCGGACGGCGTCGCCGCGACTGTGATCGCGCCGCCGCGCGGCGTGTGCTGGAGCGCATTCCGCACCAGGTTGTCCAGCACACGCTCGACCTGACGCACGTCGACCAGCACCGCCGCTGTCCGCGGCGCCACCCCGACCTCCAGGCGAACGTCTCCCACGCGCGCCAGGGCGCCCGCCCGCTCGAGCAGGTCGGAGAGTAGGTCGGCCGTGGGATAGGGCGCGCGGGCCAGCTCCGGCGCCGGCCCCTCCAACCGCGCCAGGGTGAACAGGTCGTCGATCAGCGCCGCCAGCCGGTCGACCTGCGCATCCAGCTCGCGCAGGTAGTGCGCCATCGTGGCCGGCTCCTCGGCGACGAGGCCGTCGGCCAGGGCGCTGGACACCGCCTGTAAGGCGTTGAGCGGCGTACGCAGGTCGTGCGAGATGCCGGCGACAAGGTCGCGCCGCGCATCCTCGAGGGCGCGCTGCATCCGCTGCGCCCCGGCCAGGCTGGTCTCCATGCGCTCCAGGTCGGCGGCGAGGACAGCCATCTCGTCCCCGCTCTCGACCAGCACCGGTGTGTCGAAGTGGCCGGCCGCTATCCGGTGGGTCGCCCGCGTCAGAATAGTCAGGGACCGCCGGATCATGCCGGCCAGGGAGAGCGCCAACGTCAGCGAGATGAGCAGCGCGAAGAACAGCAGGGCCATCAGCAGCGGCACGTCCTCGGGGCTCACGAACATGAGTCGGGCCGTGAACAGGGCGTCGCCGAAGGCGAAGAGCACGCCGATACTGGCGCTGAAAGCCATCTTGCGGCGGATGGCGCCGAGACCTACGCGCGGGCCGACGGCCAGCGCCCATGTGCCCATGATGAGGGCCAGCGCCGCGCTGCCGAGTAGCGCGGCAATGGTGGCCAGAGGCTGGCGCCCCGGTGGGTGGTAGAGCCACAGGAACACGCCCTCACCGCCGACCAGCGCGCACACGACGGCCAGGTTGGGGAGCAGGCGCCGTCCCCACGCCTCGTCCTCCCCCGCGCGCGACGGTGGGTGGGGCGCCGGCCCCCCCGGCGTCGCGCTGGGGCGCGCCACCCAATCTGATGCGGCGGCGCCGCCAGCCGCTTCCCTGTCCATCATTGATCGGCTTCGAGCTTGTAGCCGACGCCCCAGACGGTTTTGATGTAGCGGGGGTGCAGCGGGTCGGGCTCGATCTTCTCGCGCAGGCGGCGCACGTGCACCGTCACGGTGCTCCCGTCGCCGACGAAGGTGTAGTCCCATACATTGTCGAGCAGTTGTGCGCGCGAGAAGACCTCGCCGGGGTGGCGGGCCAGGAAGAGCAACAGGTCGAACTCCTTGGCCGTGAGGGAGAGCGGCGCGTCGTCGTGCGTGACGCGGCGCGTGCGCGGGTCGATCGCGAGGCCGTCGTAGGTGAGTCGCGCGCCCCCCGCTCCCCCCACGGCGCCACCGACCGTCGCCGCGCGGCGCAGCAGCGCCTTGACCCGGGCGACGAGCGCGCCGGGCCGCAGCGGTTTGCTGATGTAATCGTCGGCGCCCAGGCCTAGTCCGAGCACCTCGTCGGCTTCGGCCCCCTTGGCCGTGAGGATGAGAATGGGCACATGACTTTGGGCGCGCAGCCGGCGGCACACCTCCAGCCCGTCCATATCGGGCAGCATCAGGTCGAGCACGACCAGCCGGGGCTCCTCGGCTGACGCGAACGCGAGGGCGGAAACGCCGTCGCCTGCCACCTTCACGCGGAAGCCCTCGCGGCGCAGGTAGCGCGCCACGACCTCGCTGACGATCTCTTCGTCTTCCACCACCAGGATCGAATGGTCTTCCTGCAACCGCGCCATGACGCCCCCCTCGTCCGTGCCACACCGTGCCGCGTGATGGATGGCGCGTCCGTACCGCGTGAGGGCGCAACCATGTGGCCCTACACCTTACACCTTCGAGCATAACACCGCCATCTTACGCGCGAGTGACAGGGCTTACGAAAACCTTACAAGGTGGTGGCGCGTCCGGCGCTCAACGGCGTCTGAGCGTCGCGCGCATGAGGGTCTCGTCGCTCAACGAATAGTAGAGCCAGATCCTCTCGCCCTGCTCGACCGCCGACGCCGCGAAGGCGATGTCGGTCGCGGCGCCCTTCGGGGGAGGCGGCACGATCAAAGGCTCCTCACAACGGTCCACGACCGTCTCAAGGGTGGCGTCGAAGGTTACCCAGCCGATACGCCACTTGGTGTCCCGCGTCGCGCCGTTGTAGAACATGACCGGACGTTCGGACTTCTGGCCCACGACCGGCCCCGTGCTCAGATGCCAGGCGTCGAAGTGATCCGGGCGCGCGGTGAAGGGCGGGTCATCGTAGGTCCACGGACCGTCGAGCGTGCGCGCCGAGGCCAGCCCAATCTGGGAGCGATTGTCGGCGGCGTACTCGATAAAGAGCCGCCAGCCGCCCGCGCCGGCAGGCACGATCTCGGCCTCCTTCGTGCTCTGGTAGCGCGCCGACGGGGGTAAGACAGGTCCCCGTTTCGCGAGATGGGCAAGGTCAGGACCGGCCGCGACGAGCAATTGCCCCGTCTCCGTCTCCCCGTTCCATCCTGTGTAAAACACGTAGTAGCGGCCGTTCTCCCAGGCCACGGACGGGTCCTCGCAACCGTCGTGGTCGTCCGCGCCGGGTCCCGGCGGGAACACCGGCTCCCTGTCCATGACGAAGCGCGCGCCGTCGTCGCTCTGGCCGTGGTAGATGCGCGCGACCTTTTGCCGGGGATCGTCCGCGTGGTTGACCGCGCGCACCAGGAGGTGATACACCCCCCGCTCCCGGCCTTGCTCGCGCCAGACGTAGGGACTGAGCACATACATGTCGGCGAGAGGCGCCACGCGCTCCAACGTGATGGACCTTGTGTCCTCGATCTCGAAACCGCTCATGCGCCTTGGGTGCACCATAAAATAGTGGAACGCGCTGGCGCTGCCGTGCGACCGCGGTCGCACGGCAGCGCCCGGGCCTTGCGGTGCGGGGGACGGGCGTGGCTCCCGTGCCACCACCCGACCGCC
>JAABVA010001383.1_pt1 | contig 26227 bp, 20 predicted proteins | sample 5560331 | NCBI WGS metagenome assembly JAABVA01 (sample SAMN12812661, study PRJNA571458) | rock metagenome | isolation source: Antarctica rocks | place: Antarctica: Victoria Land, Mt New Zealand sud | collected 2016-01-07
ACCAGAACGGACGGGCGACCACAAGGGTCAATACTGTTCAACTAAGGAGAAATTGTCGGAGGGGGACGGACGGAAGCCCACAAGGGGCTTCCCTACGATACTTTCATGCGCGTCGCGCACGTTCTCTCTAGTAGGGAAGCCCCTTGTGGGCTTCCGTTGTGAGGAGAAATGTCTCGTTCTTCTTAATTTGAACAGTATTGACCACAAGGGTCGCCCTGGTAAATGTCAGGGGTGATACATCAGGGCGTGATGAAATCAGGGCGTGATGAAATCAGGGCGTGAGAAATCAGGCCCGTACCTTCTTCAATTCTTCCAAAGCGTGTCTATGGCTCACAGGGCGTGATGAAATCAGGCCCGTACAGGCAACACCCATCACCCCAACGGCCAGCCGCCGTGTTCCTCGATCACGGTGTCTACCTGTTCCATCAGGGTGATCGTCTCGGCGAGGGTGCCGACGATGCGCTGGTAATGCTGGATGTCGGCGTAGGTGAGGGCACGACCCTTGCGGTCCTTGAGCCATTTGTGGCACACCTGATAGCCGCCCACATGAAACGCCCACACATCGGCAGGCACACCGCTAAAATATTGCGTCTTGTTGATATAGACGCGCCCATGTTCGCCATCCGTTTGCCCGTTGGCGTTGCTTGGTTCCTGGTATTCGACTTTTTCAACCATGCCATTGCCCTTCACGGGGAAGCCTGGCATGACGCTTTTGCTGAACGCTTCCATGAGGTGGAGGGCGACGAGACGTTGGCCCAGACTCCGCAACGCCCGAAACAGGTCGGCGTCCGAAGTGAGGGGCAGGCGCGGAAAGTCGATCTTGAGGAACTCGGCATAACGGGCGCGATAGGTCGGGGCGTGGAAAACGGCGTACATGTAATCGAACACATCCTCCGGCCCGAACTCATGCACAAGATCGCCCTTGCCATCCACCACAAAGCGCATGTTGAGCTTCTCCGATAGCGCAGCGATGAACGCTGGCGACAGATTGGGGCGGCGTCCACCTGGGGCCGTCGATGGCTCGTCGGTATCGAGTAGCGTTTTTTGTTTTGGATAGAGGTAAAGAGGAAAAACATTAACTCCTCCGCGTCTAAACATGTTAGCATCAACAGGTTCTTTAGATATAGTAAGTAATGCCCACATAGGGTCATTTACTGCAATACCTTGTCTACCTAATCCAATACAAATATTTTCTTTTCCCACTACATGCTCTAGTAACTCTTTTCGGGGACGATCTATAATAACATCGCTAAAAAAGCTATGCCGCAAGTCAAAGGGACGATAGGAGCATTGAATAAAACGAGTTTGCCAATCTACGTCTGATCGCAATTTTTTTCTAGCGTCGGCAACTTTCCAATCTGGATTACCGCTTAATCCATATTTCCCTTCATACTCTTGGTCAGGAATAGATGCATCACGCATTTCAGTAATGCGTCTACGCAAAGGTTCCTTATCAAAGTCAATAGCAAAGAAATCTCTATGAGTCTGAAAACCAAGCACATTAGTAAACATTATTTCTGTCGGTATCCACCCCTGCTCATATTCATCTTGTAAAATACCATCTTGCGGTATAAACAAATAAAATGGGGATTGAGGCTCAACCTTTTTCCACTTTGTAGTAGTAATGCTGTTCTCGGCTAACCAATAATATTTTCCACCTATAAGCCGCCGCTCTTGTCCTGTTTTCTCGAATATCTCACGCTCTCCCCACAGGTGGGCGTGATAGACGTTCGCTAGTTTGGAGACGCTAGGCTTAACCTGCTTTTTGACGAAGATACCAATAGCGACGCCTTGTTGAATATCGAAGACGTTTTTGTCGTTACCACCATCGGGTGAGCGTTCTTTCTTTTTGGCGTTGCCATGTAGGTCGAGTACATAAATATCATCGAAGGTTTGCATCAGACTTTGACGCATGCCTCTAAACGTGGGATTGTCGAGATAGCCGTGATTGGTGATGAAGGCAAGGATACCGTAGCCTGTTTGCTCAATACGCCACTGTGAGAAGCGGATAAACTTGACGTAATCGTCGTTGAGCCATTTGGGGTTGCGTTCACCGAGGGGCTTGCCATCGACCTCGAAGTAGTTGCCGATTTTCTTGCCTGTCCTGTCGTCCATGCCGTGCAGCAGTTCGTTGATCCATTTGCCTTTGTTGGCGGAATGTCCAGAGTAGGGCGGGTTGCCGACGATGACCATGACGGGGTAGTCTTGCTTGACTTTGGCGGCTTCGTTGGCCTCGTCAGAGATGAAGCCACCGAGCAGGAGACGTGCGGGACCTGTACCGAGCGTCTGTTCGAGCGTGTTGGTGAGGTAGACGCCGAGCCGCTCGTCGCTGGCGAAGTCGTAGGCCCAGTCCGCACGCTCGGCGACTGGTAGGTCGAGGGCGGCCAACTGCATGCCGAGTTTGAGGTGCGCGACGGCGTAGGGTGCCATCAGCAGTTCAAAGCCGAAGAGTCGCGGCAGAAGATGTTCGCGCACATAGCCCGACCACATGCCTGCGTTGTTGCTCTGCCTAAAGGTCTGGCGGATATGGTCGATAATACTATACGAGAACGTGCCGGTACCGCAGGCAGGGTCGAGCAGTAATACACGTGGCACGCGCTCGGTTCTCTTCTCTCCTTGCTCGTCGGTGAAGCTGCGAAGCACCGTTGCGGTATCGGCAAGTCCCTCTGCACAGTCGAATTGTTCGCGTAAGAGAGAATCCACGGAGCGCACGATATAGGAAACAACGGGTTCGGGCGTGTAGTAGACGCCACGCAACTCGCGCAATCTGGGGTCGTACTGTGCCAGGAACGTTTCGTAGAAATGCACTATCGGGTCTTCCTGCCGCGTGCGCTTGCCAAAGTCTGCCAGTACCGCGTCCATATCGGTCACGCCAAGCACCTGCGTCAGTTCGTTGACGAAGCCGATAAAGGGTTCATCATCGAAGTCTGGTCCTGCAATCATGGTGAACAGTTTACGCAGAAACGGGTTCGTCTTAGGTATCTCTTTGGCGGCATCGCGTCTATCGAAGGGAGTACGGTCCCTGTGGTTATAGCGTGCGGCAAAGAGGCCGTAGGCGAGGGTCTGCGCGAACATATCGGCGAATTGTGGTACGGGCAACTCCGGTAGCAATACAGACTTGAAGGCTTCAAAGAGACCTTTGAGCGTCTCCGAGGCTTCACGTTTGTCAAAGGCTTCCTCTACGGTGTCACGGATAATATGTGTCAGCCGCGCCATGCGTTTCGCCAGTTCCGACGGACTCTTAATCTGCTCAACGGGTCGTCCCAGGAAACTTTTCAGCAGCGATTCAAGTCCCACGATTCCGTTCTTGTCCAGTTGCAGCGATCTATTCGGCTGTGGAGTGGCGAGGCGCACGGTCATGGGCTGCTTCTCGCCCTTGATGAACCAGCGAAATTCGAGGTAATCGGTCAGCACAAGGTTGTCGAGTGCGCGTTTGTAGCGTGCCATCTGGTCGCTCTGCTCCACCTTGTCGAGCGAGACGCCAACGATATCTTTGGCCTCCACATAGCCAACGGTGAAGACACCATTGCCTGTATTGCGTGTCAACACATAATCGGGTGCCCCACACTTGACCCGTTTCGGCTCATTGGTCGCCGTAATCTGCGAACCCCCGATACCCTCCAACAAATCCTGTAATGCCGGACGAAACGTATGCTCGGTAGCATTGCCCGCCCGATGCAACTGCTCGACCTTCCTGAGATACTCGCGTACCAATGCCTCGCTCATGTAGATATGTTCTCTTCTCTAGCCTATTCCACAATCAATCACAAATACATGTCCCTCCAATATAACGTATGACAGGGTATAGAGCAAGGGGTAGCGCGAAATTGTAATGTGTAATGAAACGGGGCATTATGAGTTACAGGTTCAACATCATAAACGTTCCAGAAATTGATGAAATGTAGGCATATGTATCAAGCTAATAATTGTAGAGCTTTGAAAATGATTTGTTTAAGGGAGTGGATTCATCACACGTTTGATGGTTAAACCCATTGTTAAAACGATAACTAAAGATACTTTTCAAAGCATTGTCTGGCTCTAGCTGCAATATCATCAGCGGCTTGATAGCGTAACCACCACCATTCGGTATCATATTTCTCTGCGCTGTGTTTGCTGATTGCATTGGCAAAGCTAACAGCACCATAGACGAGAGAACGAAAGCGAATGGCATCCGGTAGCAAGTCTAACTCCATTGAAGTCAAGATGTGGTAGTGGCAATAACCATCAATAATCGCGGACATACGCTCTACGTCGGCGACAAAAGGCGGCATACCGAGAAAAGGGATTTCACAGGAGACAAGCAAAAAGCCAACATCAATCACGGCAGGTCCCAGACCAGCACCATGCCAATCGATCAGTTCTACCTGTTCAAGAGAGGTACGAATAGCAAGATGATCGCGTCCGTCGTGCGATTTATCGCGCGAAATCCTTCACACCACTATCTGTAAGCACATAAGAAACCTATGCATCCTTGTTTGTAAACGTGCGAGAACCTATCTCGCGCAATGAATTGCGCCCTCGGACGCCATAAATGTGGTCCCTACGGATTATGCTCATATCAGACGATGTATAGTATAATTATGGTAGCATATTCTGCGGATGAAGAGGGAAATACGTAATCATAAACAAAAAGTTTGCAATCAAGTGAGAAGATATTGATGCTGAAAAAAGATAGATGGTTCACTGCCTTACCATTTGTGTTTGGGTGTATACTCGTTGGATTTCTCAGTAGTGCTCTTGGGGGTGCCTTCAAAAAGCAGCATTGGTATGATGACAGTCCCAAACCTGCTCTCTGGCCTCCACAGTGGGTGTTTCCTACGGTATGGATTGGCAATTACACGTTAATGGGTCTAACTACTTGGCAAGTATGGCGATATCGACAGAAGACAGCAGTTGCGAAGCCGCTAGCAATTTTTGCCGCTCATCTTCTACACAATTTTTCGTTCATGCCTATCGTCTATCATTTTAAGAAGAAATCGGTGTACGTATTGATGGATACCATCGGGCTTTTCTCAGGAGTGGCGACAACAGCAGAATTTGCTAGCGTCTCGCAAGTTTCTGGCCTGCTGATGATTCCTTACCTTTGTTGGTTAAGTTTTACCACATTCATCAAGGTGTTATGGTGGAGGCAGAGACAATAAGTTTTTCACTGAACATCCTGCAAGCGTTTTACCTGTGGCAACACATCCTGGAAGGTCAGGTACATATGCCGAATAATTTCCCTTAGCTTTTTCGATTACAACAAGATATCTGTACTTTGCCATGTTGCTTTCCTCCTCCCCAAATTATTGGTGCATCCGCTAAGTAACTCAACGGACGCCCACAAGGGGCTACCCTACTCTACAACGCTCTTGCGTGCTTCGCACGCCGAGTAGAGTAGGGTAGCCCCTTGTGGGCGTCCGTTGGTTTTTTGATTCCTTTATTATTTGCTTAAAGAGCATCATCGGTCCCTACCGTTGCCTATGTACTTAACGGATGCACCAATTATATACGTTTTTTAAGTATCGGCACCAACGGTTTCCATGTTCTATGCTTCACACATCCCTGCACAATCCCAATCTCATAGGCACAATCGCTGAGTGTAGCACATAAGGCATACTCAACAAAATTCATCTTTGGTTTAAGTCGCACATAGTCTACGGCTACAACAATACATAGCATCATGGCTATAAGAATAACAAAGGGAAAGAGGATAATGCCAAGCAGCAATAGTGGTAGTGTATAGTAGCGCGTGATGTGGCGACACAGGTGATAGATGTATGCGAGGTTGCCACGAAGCGTTGCCTTGAATACTGTAACAGGGTTCATAGATACACGCTGTTGCTGGATTTTTTGTATGCGCTTGCGTGTGCCTAACAGGGTTGTGAACAAGGCAATCATCAAAAGAACGATGTTTACGGACAGAATGCCTGTAGGGACCGATTTATCGCGTCTTGGGGGTCGGGGAGGGGCAACGCGTCGGCAACGATGCATGTCGGCGGCACCTTCAATCGTCGTCGATGGACTGCCCCGCCCGAACCTCGCCCAGGACGCGATAAATCGGTCCCTACAATACAACCACAACACACACAACAATCCCCACAAACCGCCTAGCACAAGTCCTGAAAAGGTGGCTTGTTCGGGTGGTAGTAGCAGTATACGGCGTTCAGTGGGGTGGAGTTGTAACAGGGCAGCTTCGGCAGTGGCGTATGCAGTGCGAATTTTGAGGAATGATTCCATGGTTGTACGGTAATCATGGTAGACAACGCCTTGAGGCTCATAACGTATGTGTGCGCTTGTTAGCAAGACACGGCGACAGAAGTCAACATCTTCGCCCTGTGTGAGCGGTGCGAAGCCGCCGATGTCTTGCCAGACTGAACGGCGCACAAGCAGGTTGGCCGTTGGCAGATAGGTCAAGGGTCCTTCAAGACGCACCTGTTGTGAGCGTGTCCCCATGTAGAGAGAGGAGCAGACATCTTCGTAGCGACCAAGCATAGTGTGATGTTCGTAGCCGCGAATCATGCCACCAACCGCCGCTATCCGTGAGTCTTGCATGAGGGGTACAAGTTCAGTGAGCCAGGTGATAGTGGCGACACAATCGCTATCAATGTAGGCGATAAGATCATGGCTCGCGGCTTCCGTGCCTGTGTTGCGACTTTTTGCGACGCCTTGCTGTCGCTCATGTTGGATGCAACGCAATTGTATAGCGTGGGTCTTAGCTTCGCATACAAGACGTAAGAGCATCGTGTGGGTAGAATCCGTCGAGGCATCATCGACAACGAGAATTTCTATGAGAGAATGTGGATATTGCAACGCGAATAAGGAGCGGAGGCAACGCTCAAGCTCGTTCGCGCGATTATAGCTTGGAATGATGATGGTGACAGCAGGCCATGTTACGGGAGCAGCAACAGGACCAGCATCCAGCAATGATTTCCAGCGCAACTGGTCGCAAAGGGCTTCGATGCGTTTGAGAGGGGCATGCATCAACATGGCTAACTGTTCGCAGGTGCGCTCCTCGACACACAGCGAAAGGAGACGCGCGACGGTTGGGTTAAGCGGTACGACGCGAAGGGGATAGTCGCAAGTTGCGATCATCCCACCTTTTTCGGTCTGATTGATGCGTACACCCGCTGCCAGACGATAACATCCAACACCCAGTTTTTGCTTTACACTCATGCGTTTTGCCCGGCAAGCATGGCAAGCAGTGTTCTTGGCAGTACAATTTCATAGCCGCTACCCAGTTGCTCGATAACGGCTTTCAAGTCAGAAGGCCCCATTTTCCACGCTAGAATATAGACATTCAAGAAGAGTGGCCGTTCCGAACGGCTATTGACTACATTTTTAATCATTTTAACGGTACTGCTTACACTACCGGCTAAGCCAAGATTTTGATAAAACGGTACGCCACCAATCAGTTTCCACTCAACTTTTTTCAGGCCAGCACCATTAAAGATACCTTGTAAACCAAATGGGCGTAGCACCTGTACATAGCGATTTTGTGTGCTGGTATCAGAGCAGGTCATGCCCGTGCTTGCTTGCCTGATGACTGAGATAAAAGGTAGTCCTGAACTCTGCCAATAGTCAGTATCAAGAAGCTGAAGAGTTGTCAGATTCATAGCTTGCATTTGTTCTCCAGTTGCTTGCAGAAAGGCATCCAGGCGTTTGATAGGCCAATGTGAGGGTAATATATAACCCGAACCACTTGGTCCTGCAATAAGTTCATCATTGGATGTTGCGGACGCTCTATAATACTCTGTAAGCAGTGGAGCGGCTTGCAGTATCGAAGGTGAGATAGTCCAGCCAATAGGAAGCGTACCACGCGCCTTATCACGCCAGATATTTTTCATACGGTGCTGGCTATATTGCAGATTATCACCGTCGCTGATTGTGAACGAGACATACACAGTGTTAGCCGTTGGTGTCGCTTTCTCTCCATGCTCCGAGATTGCTACTACTGATAGTATAGAGGCGGGTTGTACGGCGGTCCATACTTCCAGATTTGAGAAATGATCGGTCGCAAGTACAGGTATTGCCGCTCGCGAAGTGAGATAAACGCCACTACTCTCGTCTGCGAACCAGCCTAGATGTACTGCTCCAGGTGCATATGATGCAAAGATTTGGCGCATTAACTCGCGCTCAGAAAGGAAACCATTAGTGAACAGGCTCTGGAGTGTAGGAAGATAGTTACGCGAATCAAGGTTGTAGATGAAGGCGCATGTGGCAACGAGGAATGGACGTAGAGCGACATTTCTGGCATCGACACCCGCGACAAGACGCGATGAGCAGCCAGCACGCAGGTTTTGTAGTGCCCAGTGGTACGCTTGCAAACGTGTCTTCCAGCCATATGTAGAGAGGTCAGCAAGAACTGAGAAGGAATATTTGCTCTGTAAGACCGCAGCCTGTGTAGCCGAAACGACGATAGCATCTTTCTGTGCCGCAAGCATCGTAGCAACGTTTATCGAGTCTTCGAGACGCGAGTCATAGATCACCAGCCCTTGAATACTACTGTGATAGCTATCCAACAAAGCATCCAACGCGCTATCGTTCGTCGCAGGCATAGAATTTTGCGGGACATCCCCAAATACTTCTTTGAGCCAGAAGGCATCATCATCATTTGCAACAAGATAGATTTTTGGTTGCGGGCGATTGATGAGGCCGACCAGAGTTGTCAGCGTAATGAGCGTCTCATGCGAGGCACCGCTGACAGTACAAATATCGAGGTGTGTGACAGTTTGAAACCCAGGAATGAGTCGCCCGCTAGACCAATCAAGCCCCGCAGTTTCTGTAGTACTCATGCGCTACCCTTTCCATTGGTAAATGCTGTGTTTTTATGGACAGTGCTAAAAACGTACTCGCTTCTTCTTATGTAGAAGCGGAGCGAATACAACAGCATTGTAGCACCCATGCATAAATTTTGTTAAGAGGCAGCGTTTACTTAAAAGAGGTTATCGAATCTCAACTGAATATCATATTTTAACGGAGTTTCTCAACTGAAAATATTGTGAAATATACACTCGTCTATGGTAGAATACTATAGATGAGAACAATGTATAGAACACAAAGCATTGAGATATTTCTATAGTTTTATGAGATATGTATGATGAGGCATATAACTACAAGTATATTCGCAGGAGGAAACATGCAGGACGAGCAGACATCAACGACGATACCCGAAATGGTTGACGAAGTGCGGGCGGGCAAAATGCCGCGCCGCAATTTTATGAAGGCACTGACAGCGATGGGAGTTACCGCAACAGGAGCGGGAGTTATCGCGACGGTCGCAGCATCACAGGCGTTTACAAAGAAGCCAACCGTTGTGCAGCATGCAGACGAGCAGACCGCGCACAATCTTCACCTGCACGATAATCATCTGGCGAAACAGAATCTGGGCGATATCCAGAACTTGAAGAATGACTATGCACCTGATGCGGTTGTCGAGGATAGCATGTCCGAAAAAGCTTTTGTTGGACACGCTGCCATTCTGGGTCGTAAAGGGAGCAGCATCGAGTCCATTCCAGACCTGCAGATCGCAGTTACCAATCGTGTTGGGCAGGGTTCGCAGGTGACGGTTGAATGGGTAGCAACAGGCACGCACAAGGGCGACCTTTTCGGAATGGCCGCCTCTGGTCGCCAGTTCTCCATTCGTGGCGTCACGGTCGTTGTTCGCAAGGACAGCAAGATTGTGCGCGAGTCACTGTACTACGATGTAGCTGAAGTGAAGCGTCAGCTCGGCGCATGAGAATCTATTCCCACTGGGCAATGTACACAGGCAGACCGCATGCGGTCTGCCTGTGTACATTGCCCAGTGGGAATATGTATCATTTTTTCTTGACCTGACACAGCAATTGCGCTATGCTACATAGCACAAAGCCTAAATTTAAGCTTGCTGTGTGGGATCAAGTGTGTTCCCACATGCATAATGCCCTTTATCGGTCTTCCGAGCTACTCATTCGTTAAGGAAGCGAGCCAGAAAGGACGCCCAGGCATGTCTGAGAAAATATTTGCCCCCGAATTGTTTCGCCCACGCATCAATTTCCCTGATGTTCCCTACGATTCCCTTGTACGAGCCGCCGCCGAACGTAACCCTGACCACCTCGCAATCGTGTACCACAACATGCTTTTCACGTACCGTGAGGTCATAGCGATGATAAACAGTATCGCCAATGGACTGCACGATCTAGGATTGAGGAAGGGCGACCGTCTCTGCCTGTACATGACAAACCGACCAGAATATACCACTACGTTTATCGCCGCAACTTCACTTGGTATTGTGGTCAGTCCAATGAATCCTGGCTACAAAGAGCGTGAAGTGGCCTATCAGATCGAAAATTCTGAAGCAAAAGCCATACTGCTACAGGACAGCCTTGTGCCAGTATTACAATTGGCAATGAGCCAGAAGGCATTTCCTCATCTTCAGCATATCCTGATAACGGGCGAAAAGCTCCCTGAAAGTATGCCAGAAGCAATCACGTTTGCTTCGCTTATGCACGCATCTTCTCCACAACGTCCACCTCAAGTTGACATTCATAGCGATGATCTGGCGGCTCTGCCCTATTCATCTGGTACGACAGGTTTCCCTAAGGGAGTGCTACTTTCGCATCGCAACTTGACCGTCAACAATCTGCAATTTCTCATGTCTCTACACCTCGACGCATCGGATGTCGCGCTCAACTTCTTACCGTTTTATCACATTTACGGTGTTATGTTGACGGGCGGTTTTCTTGCAGGCGGTGGCACACAGGTTATCATGGAACGCTTCGACCTGTTGCAGTCGCTTGAGCTATGTGAGCAATACAATGTTACCCACTACTTCGCGGTTCCGCCAATCGTGCTGGCACTCACGAATGCTCCTGTCGATCTGAACAAATTGAAAAAGGTTAAATACATCTTCTCCGGTGCCGCACCTCTGCCAGCAGCACCAGCGATTAAACTTCATGAGAAGACAGGTGTCACTGTGGTACAAGGTTATGGCTTAACCGAGGCAGCACCACTCACGCATGCCCAACCGTTTCCAGTTATGCGACTAGAGAGTATTGGTATGCCCATTCATAATACAGAGCAAAAGATTATGGATATCGACACGGGTACGCGTGAACTTCCTGTGGGTGAAGATGGTGAGCTAGTCTTGCGCGGTCCACAGGTCATGCAGGGCTATTGGAAGGCACCAGAGGAAACGGCACGCGCCCTCCGCGATGGTTGGCTCTACACTGGCGATATCGGCCATGTGGACGCGGAAGGCTTTACCTATATCGTTGACCGTAAGAAAGAGATGATTAAGTACAAGGGCTTTGGAGTCGCTCCCGCCGAGATCGAGGCATTGCTGCTAGAGCATCCATCAGTAGTGGACTCCGCCGTGATTGGTGTGCCAGATGATGAAGCAGGTGAACTGATCAAAGGATTGGTCGTGATACGCGAGGGCGATACCGTGACGCCCGACGAGATCGTCGCCTTTGCTAACGGCAAGTTGGCAGGGTACAAGAGGGTGCATCACGTCGAGTTTATTGGTGCGATTCCCAAAACAGCTTCAGGTAAAATCTTGCGCCGTGAGCTGAAAGAGCGCGAAAAAACAGTAAAGGAGTAGTCAAAATGCAGAGCGTGTGCAAGCGGTCAGCGACCACTGCATACGCTCTGCATTTTGACTACTCCGAGCAAAGATTAGAGGCCAACCAGGAACAGGCCACGTGCCATTGCTTCGCCCGCAAGAGTACAAACAACGACGAGATAGAGCATACCTGTCGCGGATTGGAATGAGCGATCACGTATGAGTTTCCACGCGAGACTTCCCAACACCAGAGGTATGATGAAACTGACGAGGATACGCACCCATCCTATAGCATCGGTACTAAGGGGTGTATAGGTTGGCGCATTGGCAGGTTTCACATGCGTATTGGAACCTGGAGTAGGCGTTGTTATTACAGGTGTCGCTGGTGGATGCTGAATAGAGGTTTGTGGTGTGCTAGGTCCAGCAGTGAACGCAAAGACGACTTGAGCAAGCACACCGAGCAAAACGAGCGTCGTCGCGAACTGTAACGGCTTCTCCGAAAGGGCTGGTGTGACGAGATACCAGTGTCCAAGCCACATAGCGGTAAGCACACCACCAAGCGCAAGGGCAGCGGCAAAAAAGCCAGCGACGGTGAATGCGCCACCAAGGTTCGCAGCAGCAAGGGGACGATAGATCATTGCCATCACAAAAAGTGTTGCAATACCTGCGGCAACGGAAGCTATACCACTCAGGAGACGCAAAATACGTACAACGGAAAAGCGTCTTGCTGGTACGTGTAGTTTTTCAGGTGACGTTGTTTCTTCGCTTTCTGTCGGCTCAAGTTGCGCCTTTTCAGCAGTGCGTTTCGCATCCACGCCTGCGGTCTTATCGAACCAGAGTAGCACGTTATAGGGAATCATCAAGAGAAAGAAAATGAGCAGCGGCAACGTCTCGTAGCGCGTCCAGTACTGGTCAAGCTGGCGATAGCTGGCGAGCAGTTCAGGAGTTGAAAAGTTCTGTTGGAACAGATAGGTAAGATAGGTCAGACCAAGATAGATGAGAGCGTATGAAACGAGAAAGCCGCGCTTCACCTCGTTGCGCCAATCTAGTAGCACAAGGACGGTGAAAGAGCCAATCGAGACCTCGGTCATCACAATAAATAGCACAAGTGGCAGTGTGAATAACATTGTATCTTTGTATCCTTCAATGACATCATGGGTGATAATGTAGCGAGAATAAATGGTTATATCTCATAAACTACCGCATGACAGATTATACAGCTATCTGTCGAGTCTCACAACCTGTTGTACGCCATCTGGTTTTATGCAGCATGTCACTTTCTCTTCATTTGGTTCGTGTACTACAGTAGAGCCTTTTTTACCTTTTTATAGGTAGTTCGCAAGATTATAAGGGCGCACCGTATTTCTATAATCATATCGTTGTCATGTTGGTTAGCGTCAATACCTCTATGGGAGACTAGTATTGGGAGATTAGTTTGACAAAACTTGACGATAATATATCTCGTAAAAATACAGAATCTTCTTCCATGCAATCGGAGCAAGAGAAGCCTGCTCAACATCGTTTCGCGCGTGCTTACGCACAGCGCGTAGCTACTCCTACGGACAACTACTATACCGATACACCGTTACATATGTCATTCTGGTCCAGGCTTTCGCGCTTTTTCCTCAGCAATACGTTTACACCACAATGGTTTCCTGAAGCGTGGCGTCATCCGGCCATTGGCTATCTTCTCGGTGTTGTGCTACAGGTTATTGCCGCGTTTGGCACAATCCTCTTTATGCACATCTTTCCGACATTCGCATTTACTGGCCTGTTGGAAATTCTTGTCATTGCCATCGTAGCGTTAAACTTCGGCACAGGTCCCAGTCTGCTCTCAACACTCGTTGGTATACTACTGCTTAATTTCTTTGTGCTGCAACCCCACTATTCGTTGAGTTTGAGCGATGTGCAGAGTTTTGTTGAGACCGTTCTCTTTCTGCTGATTGGGGTAGCAATAAGTGTTGGTGCCAGTCAGCTTGAACAAGCACGGCGCAGTGCTATTGAGGAACGTACTCTTCTCGATGCAGTAATCGAAACTGTGCTAGATAGTGTTTCTGTATATGATGCACAGGGGCGGCTTGTGCGCCTGAATAGCGCGGGAAGACGTTTGGAAAAGGAAAGAGGCATGCGCCCCACGTTTACAACGACCACAGGGAGATTACGTACTCCAACTGGCAGCTTCTTTCGTCAAGAAGCACTGCCCATAGAACGTGCATTGCAAGGAGAGACGGTCGATTCAGTCGAAATGGTGTGGCAGCCTACAACTGGCGATCCACAATATTTTACGGTAAGCGCGGCACCTCTCTATAATGCATGGGAGACGATTGGCGGTGCGGTCTCCATTAGCCATGATGTCTCAGCACTTCGTCGCTCCGAACTTGCGGCAGCCGCAAGTTCAAGCGAACTCGAAGCAATATTTGAAAGCATTACCGACGGAGTTTTTGTCTTTAATCAAGAAGGTCGCATGATACGACTAAATACGGCCTTTCGCGAACTGCTGGGCATACATACGCGACCTGACTACTTTTCGCACTCGCCCGATGATCGAAGAGCTTTTTTCACGCTATCAGACGAGCAAGGCCATCCTCTCTCCTATGAGCAGTGGCCGCAAAGTCGTATTTTGCGTGGCGAGTCGCTCAAAGGCTTGACGGCGATGGATGTTCTCATTCGTACCGTTGATGGGCGAGAGATACTTATGAATGTGAACGGTGCGCCGGTCTATAGGCAAGATAGCGAGCTTATAGGTGGGGTCATAATCTGTCGCGACATCACTGAACGAAAACAACTGGAGACGCACACACAAAATGCGCTGCATGCTCTGCTTGAGATGGCGCAAACGCTTATTCAAGGGAATGATGAAACAGACGACACGGCATCCATGGATACAGTGGGACAACGCCTGGTTAAACTCACAAGTCGCGTGCTGAACTGTAAGCGTGTGGGCATCATCTCTATGATGTCTGAAACGGAGCGCCTACTTCCCGTCGCCGTTATTGGCCTTTCACCAGAACAAGAGTATCTCTGGTGGAGCCGTATACCTGGGCTACATCTTGTCGATATGACAGATGCCCCAAGCATTGCACGTATACGTAACGGCGAGGTTGTACGTTTAGATGCGAGCTACCGCGAGAGCGACGAACAATTCAAGCACTATGGACCCAGGAATGCTTTGCTGGCACCAATGACGATTGGTAACAAGGTTGTTGGGTTGCTTTCGCTCGATTATGTAGATGACAAGCACAGCTACACGAACGATGACATAGTATTGGCGGGTGCGGTAGCAAAGTTAGCCGCCCTTGTTATTGAACGCGAACGCTTGCTACGCGAACGTTCAGAAGCCCAGGCAAATGAAATCGCGCTTAGCGAAGCAAACCAGCGCATGAACGAATTTCTTGGCATCGCGAGCCATGAATTGAAGACACCAATCACAACTATCAAAGGCAGTACACAACTGCTGGAACGCCGCCTGAAGAAGATGATGGACCTGGAAACAGTGACAGGAGAAGAGCGAATACGCTTGCGGGATGAGGCACAAGACTTACTCAGGCGCACCAACACACAGGTAAACCGTCTGACACGCCTGATTAACGACCTGCTCGACGCATCACGTATCCAGGCACATAAGATAGAGCCACATATGGAGCGTACCAACATTGTAACCCTCCTACAAGATGTCGTGGAGGAGCAAATGAGAGTCGCGACAGGTCGAACAATTACACTCAGTCTGCCTTCTGAACGTGATGTCTTTGTTTTAGCGGACATTGACCGTATCGAACAGGTACTCACCAACTATATCTCTAATGCGCTCAAATATTCTGCTGCAGACAAGTCGGTTGAAGTTTCATTACGTGTTCAGGGCCATGATGCCTATGTTGCAGTTCGCGATGAAGGACCAGGATTACCAGCACAAGAGCAAGAGCGTGTGTTTGAGCGTTTTTATCGCGTGAAAGGTCTTGAAGTTCAGAGCGGCTCCGGTGTCGGCTTAGGCTTGGGTTTATATATCTGCAAAACAATTATTGAGCTACACAATGGACAGATGGGCGTCGAGAGCGAAGAGGGCAAGGGGTCAACGTTCTGGTTCACGTTGCCACTGGCAAATAATTGAAAAACTATGCTTGTAGCATAGTTGCTCACAATCAGCTTTGCTATTACATATCCATTTTCAAAATTTCATAGGGGAATTTACTCAAGGAGATTTTTATGCTTCTGTTGAGCAGTTTTTTACTTTTCTTCGCCAGTGCAGATAGTGGCTCTTTCTTACGAATTCTGCAAATAATTGCAGGCATCATAATGGCGATTGCTGGAATAGGGTTGATAGCTGTACAGGTGAATGTACTTCCTTACAGTCTACGTACACTCCGAAAAAAGCAATCGGAGGGAATACATGTTACTTGGTTCAATTACCACACAACATTGTATTCTGTAGGCTTTCTTTGTTTTGGGGCCGCACTGCTTTTGTTCTCGATTGGAATCTTTATAGGCCAGTTCAATAGCACAACAGGTAGTATTGGAGTTTTACTGACAGTCATTGGACTAGTATTGATAGCAGGTGCTATCTTTTTTGTTCTCAGGGCACGTATGATTACAAGCAAGGATACTAAACAGCAAAGGACAATGTAGTGGAAAAAGTAAACCTCGCCGATAAATTCAGCTTATTTCAAGAGTATTGGAGTCCAAAGATTGTCGGTGAACTCAACGATAGCCATGTCAAACTGGCAAAGCTCAAGGGAGAATTCATCTGGCATCATCATGACAATGAAGACGAATTGTTTCTTGTTGTAAAGGGACGCTTGCTTATCAAGCTGCGGAATCGTGACATCTGGCTCGATGAGGGCGAGTTCACAATTATTCCAAGAGGCGTCGAACATTTGCCTGTCGCAGAGGAAGAGGTGCATGTGTTGCTCTTAGAGCCAAAGACTACCCTCAATACTGGTAATGTGCAGAACGAGAGAACGGTTGCAGATTTGAAGCAAATTTAGTGATAGAGAGAAGTTGCTATGCCGCGTTGTTGTAATGCGTGTAATGTAGGGACCGATTTATCGCGCCCAAAGATGGGGGTTGGGAAAGGGCAACGCGTTGGCAACGATCCTGTGTGGAGACGTGCGCCCCACCACCCCCATCTTTGGGCGCGATAAATCGGTCCCTACATCACGAGCAGCCAGCAGCGTAGCAATTCTGCGACGCTCCAGGCTTGGGCATAGCAACCTGCAGGCGTGAACGGCGGCTCTGGCTCAGCAACCTCGCTGATTGTTCCTAAGCACGCATTCCATAGCTGCTCGACTAAGGGTTGCAGCAAGGGTTGTAGCGTACTCTTGTCGTCATGAATACGCAGGTAGACATCAACGTATGGTCCGATGAGCCACGGCCATACCGCGCCTTCGTGATACGCGCTATCGCGTTCGACAGGGCTGCCATTGAAATGGTTGCGATATGCTGGATCAGTCGGACTCAGTGAGCGTAAGCCAAGCGGCGTAAGCAGGTGGTCCGTGACCTGCTGGAACATATTGATAATCTGTTCCTCTGACAGGAGTTCATGGGTCAGTGAAGCAGCGAAGAGTTGATTTGGACGTAGCGAGGCATCGTTCTGACCGCTCACACCATCGACATCGACAACATCGTAGAGGTACCCAGTTTCTTCGTTCCAGAAGCGTGTTGCGAAGTTCTGACGAATTCGAGTACATAGCTGGCTGTACTGTGTTGCATCGGTTGAGAGATGAACGGCCCACGACTCCATCGAGGTGAGCGCGGCATACCACAGGGCATTGATCTCGACAGGTTTGCCGCGACGCGGTGTCACCACCCGGTCGTTGATCTTGGCATCCATCCATGTCAATTGTAGGCCGAGGACGCCTTCGCGTAACAGGCCATCAGTGGGGTCAACGCCTATACCAAAATCGGTACCGCGAATATGCCAATCAATGATGGTTTGCAACGCCGGAAACAGTTCTTTCAAAAGCGTCCAATCGCTGGTTGTCGCAAGATAACGATCAAGCGCGTGGAACAGCCATAGCGTTGCGTCGGCGGTATTGTACTCAGGGGCCTCACCATCATCAGGGAAATGATTGGGGATAAGGCCATTGCGGGCGAAGGAGACAAAGGCTTTGAGCAGACCGCGTGCCTCGCTGTAACGTCCCGTCGAGAGCAGCAAGCCGGGGAGGGCAATCATACTGTCGCGCCCCCAATCGGTAAACCAGGGGTAGCCCGCAATAATAGTTTTACGATCAGGCGTAAGCTTTAACGGTTGATTCGCCGTCATATTCGCGTAGTCGGGACGCGCAACGATGAATTGATCAGCGGCAATGACGAGACGCGCACGTATCGGGTCTTGCTGCTGTAGATCGTCAAGGGCATGATTGGCAACGGAGAGCAATTGACGGATGCGGCGTTGGTGACGCATCATAGCCTGTGTCACCGCCTCTTCGTGATGCGGACCGCCAAAATCTTCGGTAGGAAGCTTTGTTTCAGCACTCAATACAAGAGTAGTACGCATGCCAGGAGAGAGCGGAATGTCGAACATCCCTGGCTGATACACATCTTCCACATCAGCAAGGCCACGCTCTCTATCACGCCGATGAGCCACGCGCCAATACCACACATCAGTATTTGTGAACGATGCGGTTGGTCCTGCGATAAGTTGATAAGGTGGCGCACCCTCATAGGCACGTATCTGGCAACGATTGCCCTGTTCATCCATAATGAAGTGCCAGTCACCAGAACCTTTTGTGGTGGCGTGATAGTCTCGTGAGACACAGAAAGGGATAATGGTCAACGTAAGTTGTGCGTTCGCTCGCTCCGACTCTAACATACCATGTACCATATATTGCACATAGGTTGTATTCTGCCCATATTCCATCCAGACGCGTTTTTCTATCGTGAGCGTCTCGGTAAGGCGATATATGAAACATACAATGTCACCTTCAAGTGAGACTGATTCGAGGTGAACATTGCCACGTGGGTCTATTGCGCCTCCCTGATATTCGTTGACGCCAAGCAGGAACGAGCGGCCATCGGGAAAAACAACCTCTTCATCAACCTTTGTAACCATCACCGTGCGCTCAACGGGTGGATGCAACGAGGCAACAAGTAAACCGTGATAAGAGCGTGTCGTTGCTCCTAAAATAGAGCCGGATGCATAACCACCTATGCCATTGGTAACGAGCCACTCGCGGTCGAGACCTGCATTCAGATCAGCACAAACATCACGACCAACTCGAAGGTTCCAGGCATTGGCTGGGCTTTGCTGCTCAATTTCGGAACTCTCTTGTACAATCATTCTTCTATCCTTTGCGCTGCTTTATTTTTTAACAGCAGCTTTCATGCGTTGTAGAGCGGTTTCAATGCGCTCATCGGGAGCAGTCATCGAGATACGGAGATAACCCTCGCCCGCTACACCAAAGTTGGTGCCAGGAGTGACAAATACTCCTGTGCTGTCAAAGAGCCAATTGGCAAAATCGCGCGAGGTGGTACCCTGTGGCACCCCTGCCCATACATACAGGCCAGCCTTTGGCATGTGTGTATGCATACCGAGGGCGTTGCAACCTTCCACCAGCAGGTCACGGCGACGTTTGTAGATGAGGTTGCGCTGCTCTAACCACGATGTCGGCAGGTGTAGTGCTTCGATAGCGGCATACTGCACGGGACGAAAAATACCGCTATCAATGTTGCTCTTCAAGCGTCCTACAGCATCGACAATGGCAGGATTGCCGACGAGCATACCCATACGAAACCCGGCCATATTATAGGTTTTGCTTAAAGAATGCAGTTCGACAGCAACCTCGCTGGCACCAGGAACTTGCAGAATACTCACGGGACGAAAATTCTCGAAATATACTTCGGCGTAGGCCATATCATGAATAATTACCACATTGTGGCGGTGTGCGAAATCTACGACACGTTCAAAAAAGCTCAAATCAACACATGCCGCCGTCGGATTATTGGGATAATTTATCCAGAGTGCGCGTGCCTTCGTTAGCACATCCTGTGGAATAGCATCGAGGTCGGGCTGATAGTTGTTCTGTTCTGTTAAAGGTAAAAGATATGGTTCGGCACCGACGGTGGTGCTACCTGTAATATAGACGGGATAATAGGGGTCGGGAATGAGTGAGATATCGCCAGCGTTCAGCACGGAGGCAGCAACATAGGCCAATCCCTCTTTTGAGCCGAGGAGCGGTAAAATATCGCGTTCTGGTGTAAGATGTACACCGAAGCGTTGCTCGAACCACACGGAAATCGCTTCGTGTAGAGCGTACATGCCACGATACTCAGGGTAGCGATGATTTTCCGGGTCCTGCATCGCCTCACAAAGACGGTCAACGACGACCTGTGGTGCGGGTAAATCGGGATCACCCATCGAGAGACTGATGACATCGACGCCTGCAGCTTTGCGTTCGGCTATTTTACGTTTGGCATCAGCGAAATGATATGGTGGTAAATTATTGATGAGATGAGATAATTGCATTGAAATTGAATCTCCTTACCGATATGTCTATCTATCTTCAGGGTAAACGAATGAAGAGGTGCTTTGTTACATCTACTTTATCATAGGTGTGAAGTGAACGATGCAGCGTGCCCTGGCACGCTGCATCGTTCACTTCACTTTTCTAGTCCATCGGTTCGGCCTCATACCAGTTTTTGCCAATCTTCATTTCGACTTTGATCGGCACATTAAGTCGCGCGACGCCTTCCATTCTGTCTTTGATAACACCTTTGACTCGTTCAAGCTCCTCTACAGGCACCTCAAACACCAGTTCATCATGCACCTGAAGCAACATGCGGGTCTTCATGCGTTTTGCATTAAAATCGTGGTGCAGGTTAATCATAGCAATTTTAATGAGATCGGCATTCGTCCCCTGGATGGGCATATTCACGGCCTCACGTTCCAGAGCTTGCCGCTCGACATGCGACAGAGCGTGCATGTCGGGGAAGAAACGTTTGCGCCCATACAGTGTGTTGACGTAGCCTTGCTTGCGGGCCTGATTGAGCGTGCCATCGACATAGCCCTTGATATTCGGGAAAATCTCATGATAGCGACGAATGAAGCTTGCCGCATCAACATTGCTCATGCCCGTCACTTGCGAAAGGCCGAAGGCGGATTGCCCATACAGCACGGCATAGACAACAGTTTTGGCGAGGCGGCGCTGATCCTTTGTCACCTCTTCTACTGGCACATTAAACAGCGTTGACGCCGTGATAGTGTGAATATCTTCGTCGTTGTTGAAGGCTTCGACGAGGCGTGGCTCACCTGTGATATGTGCGAGGATGCGTAGCTCGAATTGTGAGTAGTCGGCGGTCAGCAATACGTAGCTGGGGTCCGCGATAAACGCGCGGCGAATCTGGCGTCCAACCTCTGTTCGCACAGGAATATTTTGCAAGTTTGGATTGCTTGATGAAAGCCGCCCACTGGACGCGATGGTCTGATTGAACGAGGTGTAGACGCGCCCCGTCACTGGGTTCATCAGTGCAAGCAGGCCATCGACATAGGTTGATTTGAGCTTGTTGAGTTGGCGATACTCCAACAAATGGTCAATCATGGGGTGCTTGCCGTGAAGATTTTCAATGACATCAGCACTTACAGAATAGCCCGTTTTGGTTTTCTTGCCTGATGGCAGTTTCAACTCGCTGAAAAGGATATCCCCTAACTGCTTGGTCGAGTTGATATTAAACTTGCGCCCCACCGAGTCGTAGATAGCCTGCTCAAGTGTAGACAACTGCTCCTCAAGGCTCACAGATAAGCTACGTAAAAAGTCGCCATCCAGAGCGATACCATACCGCTCCATTTGCATCAAGACGGGGATAAGTGGGAGTTCAATCTTGTTATAAAGGTCGAGCAAGTTGTGCTGCTGTAGATCAGCGACAACAGGCTTGACAAGGCGCAGCGTCATATCAGCATCGGCACCTGCATAATCCGCCGTCTTACGAATAGGGGCCTGTGCGATACTAATCATCTTGCTACCCGTGCCGATGAGATCGGTGATGGGTGTCATGATGGGACCAATGCGCTGAAAGACTTGATCTTTCAAACCCACGCCTCGACGCCCCGGCTCTGCGAGATAGGCACCAACCATCGAGTCGAAGGTCAGCCCTTGTAGCTCAATGTCATATCGCGCTAATATCTCCATATCATACTTCGCATTATGCATGTATTTCCGAATAGCCTTGTCTTGTAGCGGAGGGCGGAGTCGATCCACGACAACATTCAAGGGGAGCTGCATCCCTGGTTCTTGACCATCAGGAGTATGGAGATGCCCAACGGGAATGTAGTATGCCTCACCAGCCGCCATTGAGCAGGAGATGCCAACGAGTTCTGCGAGATGCGGATTTTCCGACGTGGTTTCCGTATCAAGAGCAACGATACCAGCATCGTAAATACTCTTGATAAGTACACGCAGTGTCTCCTCGTTATCAACGATGAGTGTGCTTGTTTTCTGAACGGAGTCGTCATCCAAAAACAAGGGCACAGAAGGCGTGCTTGTGGGACTAGGTAAACGAAGTTTTCGCACCACCTCTGACTGCGTTTCTGGCACCTCGAACAGGCTCAACTGCTCAAAGCCGTTCTCCTCGGCAGGTGCTTCCTCTGGCGTTGTGCCATTTGTGGAGGTTTGTCTTGTTGCAAAAGCGAGAGAGGTATCAAGTGTTGTAGCGTCAGGCGGCGTTGGGAGTTCGATAATTGGCACAACACCTAGCGGCGGCGCGTACAACAGGTTCGTATCTTGCGCGAATGCCGACGTGTCACGCAGTTTGTTCTGCATTGTGGCAACGCGTGCTTCTCCATCGGCGGTCTGTTGCTCTTCTGCATTGTTCGTCCCATTTGACGGTGGTAGCACCTCATCGAGAGAGATAGGCGTACTCACTCCGATTTGCTTGAATACGGTAAGCACCTTTTCGACCAGGGAACGGAAGCCTAACTCACGAAATACTGCTAGCACGCGCTCACTATTGATCTTATCAGGACGACATGCTTCCAGGTCAAGTTGTACAGGCACATCGAGGACGATGGTGGCGAGATATTTGCTTTGTTGCGCCTGCTCTGCCCACTCACGCAACAACTTTTGCTCTTTTGGTTTGAGATCGTCGGTATGTGCCAGAATGCCTTCGAGGTCGCCATAGTCGTTAATAAGCCTGCTAGCGGTTTTCTCGCCGATGCCAGGAACGCCGGGGATGTTGTCGGATTTGTCGCCGACTAACCCTTTGAAATCGGGTAGCTTTTGCGGCACAAAGCCATAGCGTGCCTCCACTGCCGGGTCGTCATACTCGGTCACTTCCGAGATACCACGCTTCGCCACTTTTACCATCACATGATCGTTGACCAGTTGCAATGTATCCATATCACCAGTATAGATGATGGTATCAACGTCAAGTGCTGTAGCCTGCACCGAGAGCGTTCCCAGCACATCGTCGGCCTCGAAACCATCTTTTTCATAAATGGGAATGCCGAACGCCTGCACCACTTCGCGGATACGGCCAAATTGTGGCCGCATGTTATCGGGCATGGTCGGGCGTTGCGCTTTGTACGGCGCGAACTGCACATGGCGAAATGTCGGTGTGGGACGATCAAAGGTCATTGCGATGTAATCGGGCTTCTCCTCGGAGAGAGCCTTCATCAGCATCGACGTAAAACCAAACGTTGCGTTCACCGGCTCACCCGAACTGGTGGACAGGTCTTCTGGTACGGCGTGAAAGGCGCGATGCACCATTGCATGGCCGTCAAAGAGAACTAATTTCTTGCGCTTCATCTATGTATTCTCGCTTGTTTTAATTTAACTTCGTCTAGTAGTATTCTTATGCTTTTGCTAAAACTCGGTAGTTTCTATGCGTGCCACCTTCCCAAAATTCTACGATATCTTCCTGTGAAATCTGTGTGGCTTCGGCGTTTTGGTCTAGCGATGTCCAATTACGTTTTTGCGCCGCCATATCTGTTTGAAATGCTACAAAGTCATGCATAGCTTCTTCAAAAAGGCGTACCGGATTACGTCTATCTAATAAGGATAAGTTTTCTAACGGTTGGCGTGAATACGAAAGTAACTGCATCGTATCTCTTGCGACGATATGGAAACCCTTTCTACGCTCTCCAGGGTAGGAACGCCTCTTCACAAAAGGTGTTCCGTTCATACTACATTTTACAGCGTTTTGTGTCGAGATGTATAGTATAGTTAGCTGGCAAGCAGTGTTGTCTCTTCTCTCTTTGCATTGCCATATATGTAGCAAAGAAAGGTATGCGTGATATTGCGCGTGACCGCAACCCTACTGCCAGTGTAACATGTCTCGGAATGTTCTGAGAGGAATGCACTCATGTCATTTCTATCTCAAAAAAGACAAAGGAGAACACTGCAATGCCGCGTCGAAGTAACACAATTGAAAACGAAAATTTGAATGGTACAGGAGAGAAAAAAAAGATGGCCGAAGAGAAACAAGATGAATTATTGACCGTCCGCGAAGTTGGCCGCCGTCTGCGCGTCGATGACACCACCGTTCGTCGCTGGATCAAGAGCGGCTCGTTGGAAGCAATCACGCTCCCTCATCGCGCCAAACGGCAAGCTTACAGGGTAAAGCAGTCAACGCTTGATGCATTACTCAAGGGACCACAATTACCAGAATAGATTTAACATATGGTATTACAAACACAGAAGCACACTTTTAGAGTGTGCTTCTGTGTTTGTAATACCATAAAATGTTGTAAAGCTTCCCAACAAAAGAACTTACTCCTGCCTATTTTTTCTTCGTGTCTCATTTAGGCGATCAACATTTGCTTTCTGATACTTTTGTACACATTCCTTGCTTTCTTCTTCCTACCTCTTGACAATTGTACCTACCAGTATGTATAATATCTCTGTACATACTGGTAGGTACGATCTAAGATACTCATAAAGAACAAAAAAGGAGGTCCGATGTCAACACGAGAACATCTGCTCACAGCAGCCAAAGAGTTACTCTGGGAGCGTGGCTACGAGGCAATGAGTCCGCGAGCTGTCCAGGAAAGGAGCGGAGCAGGGCAGGGTAGTTTCTATCATCATTTTGTCGGCAAAGCCGATCTGGCGACGACAGCACTGGGCGAGGTTGCAGATGAGATGCAAGAGACGTTCAATACCGTGCTGCATACCGACAAGCCACCTCTTGAGCGCGTGAGAGAGTATCTCAGGCAGCCGCGAGAAGCATTGCGTGGCTGTCGCTTGGGGAGAATGACCCAGGAAGAAGTACTCAGTCAAGAACCACTGCGTCATCCTATCTCATCCTACTTTCTCTATACTGAGCAGGAAATTGGGACAGCCCTTGAGCAGGCTCAACGTGAAGGAACACTCAGCGAGACCATTGATACGACTGATGTAGCGGCAACACTCGTCGCAGTTGTGCAAGGAGGATATGTCTTAGCACGAGCGTTACAAGACCCCCATCAGATGGATAAGGCTTTACATGGTGCCTTGGCACTACTTGAGGCAATAGAACGGAGATAACATCATGTCTACAGAACAAGCATTCAATATTCGCTTTCTTGGTGAGACGGTTTTCAGCGGAGACCACAATCGCCTAGCGGAAACACTCCATCCAACCATTGAAGGAGCGCAAGCCGCGCTCGAAACGTTTTATCATGCGCTTAATTGGCGCTCAATCGATCTGTTCCGCCAGATATGGTTCGACGATCCGCTCATTCAGATGGATAACCCCGTTGGTGGGATCAGGCGAGGGACAAAGATCATTCTTGATCTCTATACTCACCTGTTCGAGGGACCCATACACGTTCGGGCTGAACTGCACGATATTGTGGAATTTGCCTCCTCTGAGATGGTCGTGTTTGCTGGTCGAGAGCGTGGCACCTACGAGCGCGATGGAAAGGCTTTCCCGCTTGATTTCCGTACCAGCCGCGTCTTTGTGTATGCTCCGGCTCAGGGAGGATGGCGGCAGATTCATCATCATGGATCGATTGACCAACCTGAAAGCCTCGCTCATTATCAACAGACGCTTCTTGGCTCTTAACGTATTGAGTTGCTCATTGAATACATCTTCAACGGAGGAGGATGAGAACTATGCCACTTGTTCATATTGATATCCGCGAAGGGAAACCGACCAGTTATCAAAAGGCGATTGGTGACGCCGTTCAGCGTGCGATGGTTGAGCATCTTCATGTTCCTGTGCGAGACCATTTCCAGATTGTCCGCGAACATACACCTGCTCATTTGATCTACAATCCGAATTACCTGGACATTGAGCGGACCGACGACATTGTGATGATACAGGTAACATTGTCCACAGGACGCTCTACAGAGCAGAAGCGTGCGTTTTACGCACGTCTGACGGAATTGTTGCAAGAGAGTCCTGGAATACATCCTGGGGATGTATTTATTCACCTGGTTGAAAACAGCCGTGAGGATTGGTCGTTTGGCAATGGGGAAGCGCAATATCTCCTGCTTCCTGAAGAACAATGGAGATAGGAGAAGTGATTGCGCTTTCTGCCGTTCGGCAAATACTACTTTACCTTTTTTTGCTTTTCATTGATAGAGACACACATAGCGATGGACATAGGGGTATACACTAACAAAAGAGGGCAATGACGCGGTGTAGCGTCTTGTATGAACTCTCTATTTATGCTAATTTGTTGCTTCTTCATGGGGAGAAATGAGGAAGAGGGGATGTGTAATCATGAAAATAGCAATTACAGGTGGTGCAGGCTTTATTGGTAGTCATATCGTCAAGGCGTATCTTGATGCTGGACAT
>JAABVA010001384.1_pt1 | contig 26224 bp, 20 predicted proteins | sample 5560331 | NCBI WGS metagenome assembly JAABVA01 (sample SAMN12812661, study PRJNA571458) | rock metagenome | isolation source: Antarctica rocks | place: Antarctica: Victoria Land, Mt New Zealand sud | collected 2016-01-07
TCGCCGCCGAACTCGAGCGCGTCACCGCCGAAACCGTCGTAGCCGAGCGTCAGAATGAAGACGTCAAAGCCGCCTGATCAACAACGGGCCGCCGCCGAAGTTCCACGAACTCCGGGACAACCTCGCCCCCATTCCCGGTCCCATCTTGTCAGGACAACTAGAGACTACGGCCGCGAAGTAGTGCGGCACTCTGGCCAACAACCCTGCGCCCAAACACGTAGACGGCACCCGCGTAGGCGCCGAAACACGCGACCGAGAAGAGGGCGAGCCCGATCCACGTGTTGGCCGCCAAGCCCGTGGCTCGAACGGCAAAGTAGGCCGCCGTCATGGCACACACCCCTAGGAACGGGATCTTCTGCGAGCGGATGAGCTGGTGCCATGAGAAGCTCGTCGCCCGAGTGAGCATGAGCTGCGAGATGAGCAGGATCAACAGGGCTGACAACGCCTGTGCGACTCCTACGGCCGTAACCCCGTGCGGCGTGAAGATGAAGAGGGTCACGAACAGGATGGCAAGATGCGCCAGCTGGGCATAGAAGAACGCTTGGACTCGCCCGACTGCTTTCAGGGGAAGTTGAACAGTGTGCGCCACAGCATTGAGTCCGGCGTAGACGGCCAACCCTCTGACCGCGCCTTCAGCCGGTCCCCATCGCAAGCCCAGGAGCTCGACGGCTGGCGCTAGCAAGAGCAGAGCGGCACACATAGGGAAGACCAGCGTCGACAATATCGTCAGGACGTTCTCGACAGCCGCATGCAGGCTTCTCTTGTCCGGCATTCGGCAGTAGTACGGAAATGCGGCGGCGTTGAGGACAGTCACAACAAGAACGTGCGGCACGAAGCAAATGCGAAAGGCCAACGAATAGTAGCCAAGCCGCTGATCACCGAGGTAGCGCGCTACCAGAATATAGTCGATGTTGAGAGTCAACAGGACGAGTGCCGCCGCCGGGGTGGAGTGCCGACCCCATCGCAACATCTCCTTTGCGTCGGCGCTGTCCCAGCCTGGACGGATCCGGTATCCGACGAGATGAGCGCAGATGGGGGAACTGACACACGTGACAGCGTTGCCAACGACCATGGACCATGGACCGTTGCCGGCTAGGGCCAGCACTATCGTGATGACTGCTCCCAGCAACGCGGGAACGGCGTCGGGGACCACTCGACGCTGAAATGCCATGTCCCGCTGCATGCGCGCCATCTGCACCCAGCTGACGGCCATGATGGGTAAGGGCAGCACCATGAACCGAACGATCCACGTGGACCGAGGCGAGGAGATCACCTCTGCTAACAGCGGGGCAAGCACCCACACGCCAGCGGTCAGGAGGGTTGCCCCGCCCAGGGTGATCGTCAGCGCGGTCCGGGCGATTTGCTCAGCGCGGTCTTCACCGCGCTCCCAACTGCGGTTGATGACGTCGGTGATGCCCAGGTCTTGGACGACAAGCAGGAAGTTGAAGACAAGCGTGCCGATGGCGAGAACGCCGAGATCGCGGGGGTCCAGTAGCACTGCCAGAGCCAGCAGCAAGAAGATCTGACTGCCCTTGGTGAGAAGGGCACTCACGGCAAGCCACGCCCCCCCGCGGGCTGCTTGCGTTTCGAGAGTTACGCTCGGGCTGCCAGCCGGGTGTTCTGGCGTGGCCTCTGCGTCAGCATTCGTCATCCCGAGCGCTGACCGATCTGCGGTCGAACCACTCACGTTAAAATGATTCCTCTGATGCGGCAACCCTGCTTCCGTAAGCGCCGACTCTGCTCGCTAACCTCGGCGAGGCGAGCAGCGCCGACATCGACCACGAGAACGACATCGTTATTTTGCGGCGAGGAACCCTGGAAACGATTTGCGTGTTCGGCAACCGCCTCAACAACGACGAAGTCGAAGGCCGACGTCAGAGCGTCCAGCTCGGCGGCGGAGACATCAGCAGAGATCTCGAGGTCGACGACGTCCGGCCGGGTGTGCCCAGCCCGAACGTCCGCTGCCACTTGCAGCAGCGCGCCATGGGGAGGCCCGTCGACTGAACCGTTCCAGGTGGGCGAGGAACGCCCGACAGCAGCTGGCACCGTTGAGGCGGCCTGCGGTGACCGGACCTGGGTCGTACCACGACTCTCGCGCAGACTTAGGACGTAGTGCCGTCCGTCATACAGGGCATTCGCCAGCTGCTGACCCAGTTGTTGATGCCGCAAGGGCGGTACGTCCGCTAGGATGATCACCTTGCTTGTTGCCCCTTGCGTCTCCAGGCGGAAGCGTGACGCGAGGGCCCCCAGTTCGGAAGCGTCATCGCCGATAACTCCGGGCCGTGCCGGTCCGAACTGCCCCAGTACCGGAGCTCCGATCTTTCGCTCAACATCACTCGAGAAGCCGGCTCGGCTGGCGAGGCGCCGGTCGGCAACCACGGCAGCCATTGCGGCCAACGCAAGACCGAGCAACAGGCCGATGGCGAGACTGGTCAGCCGACTGATGTTGGCAGGAGTCTTCGGGACAGCGGCGGGGTCGACGAGCGTTAGCCGCCCTAGGGAGACGCTCGGGTTGCGATCAATCAGAGAGCGCGCGACCGCGTTCGCGAGGCTGGCAGCTCGTGCTGGGTCGGGATCTTTGACCTCGACGCGCAAGATCAGAGTGGTCAGGATCGCTGAGCCGACAACCTGGGATCGGAGCTTCTCGGTACTTGGAGGAGGTGTCACGGTCCGCGCCGCGTCGGAGAGGACGGGAGCACTAACCGCGACATCAGCGAGGGTAGCAAGTAGTGGTTGCGATACCGCCTGAAAGTCCGCTAAGCCGCCGGCGGCGGCGGTCGTCGGCGGCACAAGGGTCAAGGTGGCTCGTGCCTGATAGGTCTTTGGCGCTGTCGAAAGATAGAGGCCAGTCGCCGCTAGAGTTACCACGAGGATAGCGATCGCAATGAGTTTGCGTCGCCACACGGCGGCGAGTACCTCAGGTCCGTTCACTGTCAGCACTCCCAGTCGTCGTTACACGGGCCGGCAGCCGCCGTGGCCGCGCGCCGGAGTCGGCGAGTTGTTCGAACAAACTCAGGTAGCGGCCACTCATAGCACCGGCACTTCGGTCCATCGTCCGGTCCGTACTGCCAATGTCCTGTTCCTGGCCGGCACCATGGTCGAAGACGTCCGTCAGTGCATCGGCGAGCGCTTTCGGATCCCGGGGCGGAACCAGCCGAGCACTCGTGCCTGCGCAGGTCTCCCTCAGACCGTCAACATCGGTAGCAACGACCGGCAAGTTGAGGGCAAGTGCTTCCAGGACGATGAGCGGCATACCTTCCCAGTCGCTCGATAGTACGAGGGCGTCGGCTGCTGCTAGCAGCCAATCGATGTCGTCTCGAAGGCCCAGTACGTGAACCCGACCGGTCAGCCCCCCTTCCGCGACTGCGCGCTCTATCCTGACTCGTTGCTCTCCCTCGCCTGCAATCAACAGCACAGCCTCCGCCGGGAGCCGTGACCAGGCGTCTAGAAGGACGTCATGCCGCTTCTGCGGTGTGAGGCGCGCTGCGCACAGTGCTATCGGCGCCGTGGACGGCAGTTGCAGTCTTCGCCTCGCCTCGCCTCGGCCGTGCCGGGCCGGGGTGCACACACCGTTCGGAATCTGACGGACCAGATCCGAGCGGACTCCCTCATCGACCAGCCGGTCGCCGATCGCCGCGGCAACGACGACCACCACGTCGGAGCATCGCCGCAGGATCCTGGCCGCAATGGGATAGTCAGCCGCGGCGACGCCGTGGAACGTTGACACGAGCGGAGTACGAGAGCGAGCAGCGAGAAGCCCTATCCGAGCGACGAGAGTCGCTCCGACGTTGTGTGCGAGCACGACGTCGGGCCGCATGCGGCGGATGGTCGCGCTAAGGCGGATGCCGGACACCACGGCAGCGGATCGTCGTCGTTGCGCCTGCGGCAGTCGCACGGTGCCGGCGCCTGCCGCGCGCAGGGACTCCTCCAACACGCCGCCGGCGCTGGCGACGACCACGTCGACGCCGCGCTCGACGAGACAGGCTGACAGATCGCGCACAACGCCTTCGGCGCCTCCGACCCCCATGGCTGCGATCACCTGCAGAACCCTCATGGAACGGGCACCGGACGTTCATCGCGGTCGCGATCCTGCGCGCGGCCTAGCAACGCTGCCGAAAGGCCGAGCACGAACCAAAGGGTCAGATAGTACTGCTCGGTCAGAAAAATCGACGCCGTTAGGACACCAAGAAGAGCGATCTGCGCCGTGCTCGCCAAACTAGAGTCCTTGCCTGATGTCAGCTGACGAGCTCGACCCGCGCCCGCCCAGGCCAGGCCGAGGATGGCAATGAAGGCTGCGAGGGCAGGTAGACCTAACTCCGACGAGACCTCAAGGTACATATCGTGCGACACGGGCGTGGGCTCTGCCGGCTCCGCATGATCTGACACGCTGAGGTAGTTCTGGCGAAAACCTGAGGGGCCGACGCCAAGAATGGGGTGCTTCTCGGTCATGAGGATGGCTCCATGCCACCGCAGCGCCCGCGTGTCGACGTTGTAGGCGGCGATGTACGCCTTCTGCGTCAGCGCGGTCTGCACGACATCGTGAGCCAGTGTCACGATGAGCAGTCCGGCAAGCACACTGGCAGCGGCCCCGCCGATGAGGGCACGGGTAGGGATGTGGCCACGCCAGAACGCCAGCACCAACATGGCGACCGCGGCGATCGCTGCGCCTCGCGACAGCGTGCCGGCAGCTCCGAGGGCCAGCACCAGGGCAAATAGCAGGTGGGACAGTCGTCCACGCCGAGCAGACAGCCACAGCGCGAACGGGATCGCTGCCGCGAGCATGTACGCCAGGTCGTTAGGGTCGTCCACCGGACCTGACGCCCTTGTCGAGCCCCCGGAGATGAAGTTGTAGAGCGCGAAACAACTGGCAGCCGTGCAGGCGTACACGTAGGCCGATACGGCGATGTCGGGGGCGAGGTCGCGCTGGAGGACGGAGACGAGAACCAAGCACGTCAGCCCGAAGGAGAGGTATCGCTGCACCGTGGTGAGGCCCTGAGCGCCATTGGGGTGTGCGATCGCCGCCGCAAGCATGAGGATCAAGAAGACGCTTACCGCGACGCTCAGCGGTTGCCTGCGCTGCGGGCTAGATGCCTTCATCCGGGATATAGCGAACGAGACAAGTAGCAACACGCCGAAGGCTTTGAAGGCATTGGGGTTCACGTACAGCTTGAGATACCGGTCGAACGGAGTGCTGGCAATGACGGCGACAGCCGCCACGTCCACGCGGCGAAGCAGGACAATGAGAAGAGTGACCGCCACCGGCAGGCCGAGGGCGATCAGTGGGGCGCGTACGGAACCAACAGCCGCGGCCACGATGCCCCCGGCAAGCAGGACCAGGAGTGCGCTGCCAGGAACCCGGCGCGGATCCGGGCAACCGTCACCGCGGGACGGGGGCCAAGGCTCGACCTTCTCAAGTCCCCGAGCAGGGCCCCAGCCCTCTAATTTCAGCGCCATGTCGATCTCCTGCGCTACTGCTTGACTAAGATGCGAAGATCAAGGGCAGACGGACCTGGCGGGCGCCGAAGCAGCGCTCCCGTGCGCGGCGGCAGGGTCAACGTTGTCAACTCCTGCCCATAATCATTCGCGAGGCTAATAGGCAGCGTAACCGTCGCCACTTGAGCAGAGGGGTTTGCGGCGGCGAACAGTGTCGGAAACCACCGGTACCGGACACCCTCGGTCTTGTGAGGCAGTGCTGACGTGATCGGGACTGCCCACCGCTGCTCCGGCCACAGGACTAGCCCGTCGTACCGGTCGGGACCGGTCGCCGAGAAGGCGCCGGTACCGCCGCCGGCGATAAGGAAGCTTGCGTACCCATAGAGGAAGCTTCGGCGGTCACTCGGTACCGCTTGAGTGTGCACCAGGGCTCTCCTGGTGCCGGCCACCTCGGTCGCTTGTCGGTCCCAATCGCTGCTCGAGGCATCGGAGCCGTTGATTCCCTTGCCATTGGCGGGGTCGCCGAGATGTCCGTCGTCGAAACCAGCCTGAACGTGCAGGAATTGCTCTTCGAAACCGCCACCATACCTGCTAAGCCGCTCAAACCGGCCAGGGTCTAGGCGGCCATCCCCGATATTGGGAATCAGCAGGCGTTGTTGCGCCTGCAAGGCTTGCCCGGCCTGATCGACCAGCTTGGTGACTCCATCGGACAGGACGGCGTCGGAAGCTCCGCCGCCTAAGGGCCGTGGGCTGTAGTACTGCAATGTCGACAGCGCGTTGTCCGCCAGAACGCCGTCCCAGCCGTTGCGCTTGACTTCTTCAGTTACGTCGGCTGTCCACGCCTCCCGGTATGACGCGTTCCACACTGCCATTTGCCAATGCCGGTCGTAGCCACTCCACTGGATGCGCTCACCGCGATCATCGACAGCAAACCACTCGGGATGCCGGGTCGCAGCGACATATCCCACGCCCGTGGGCAGCATCGATGCGTCTTGACCGTTGTCGACAGCCCCCGGATAACTCCTCGTGCTCGCGAGGTCCTTGTAGACGAGAACCGTGATTCTCGGATTAAGGCGCTTGATAGCCCGCAGCGCATCGAGCTCGTAGGCATTGAGAACGACGATGCGTGCCGTCGCCGCGGCACGGGCAATATCGGCCGCAGTAGGCGTTCCGCCGTACTGCAGCCACAGCACCGGATTATTGACGGGCTGCAGCGTCGTTGTCTGGGTGACCAGGCGCCAGGAGTCTTGGCGGGTGCCGTTCCGCTGATGCAGCTGTACACCGCTCACCATAAGGACAAGCACGGCGGCCACTAAGATCGCCCCTTGTGCGAGGGTGGGCCACCGGACCAAGCCCCGGATCCGGCCCCGGCTCGAGGGGGTGGGAATCTGTACTTCCTGCGACACGGGAATCCCCTCAAGTCGTGACAGTGAGTGCCCGCTTTGGTCGATGCTCGGACCTCAAGTGTGCCTGAGGCACGTCGATGGAGTGGTGAGCCCGCAAACTCCCCGCTACACATGGCTACTCGCTGCTGTTACAGTTCGGGCAGTTTGTCGGGCATGGAGCGGTGAGGCTGAGGAAGGAAATCATGTCGATCAACGATGTCGGGGCCTTCGCGTTTGACCCAGTCGCTCTTCATGCCCAGGCTGTTGACTTGCGCGAGCAGTACCTGAACGCGCAGCCATGGCCGCACGCGGTGGTGCAGAACTTGATTCCCCATTCGTTGATTGCTGCGGCGGCGGAAGAGTGCGCTGAAGTGGGTGATCGGCTGTTGTTGACGACTGCTGGCCGTAACCAGATAAAGCAGGAGGCTGCCTCAGGCCTAGGGCCGGTGACAACGAGGCTCCTGGCCGAGCTTGAGGGGCCGGTCTTCCAGGAGTTCCTCGAGACCGTCACGGGCGTCCGGGGGCTGCAGTCCGACCCGACGCACGCACTCGCGGGTATGCACAGAACCCCTGTCGGGGGCTTTACCTTGGTGCACCGTGACTTCCGCCGTCACCCGATCACAAACCTGCACCACCGAGTCAACGTGCTTCTCTACCTTAACCCCGAGTGGCATCACGATTGGGGCGGCTTTCTCGAACTCTGGCCGCCGGACATGAAGCGGGTGGGTCGCCGCATTGCCCCGCGTGGCAACACCATCGTTCTGTGGGAGACGCACGACCAAACGCTTCACGGTCTTCCTGATCCGGTGGCCTGCCCATCACAGATGAGTCGGTTGTCACTCGCGTCCTACTGGTATTCGCCCACGAGTCGTGAGGCACCGGTCAAGTTGCGGCGACCGGTCTTCGCCCGACGGCCGCAGGACAACTGGCGGATCGGCCGACGGCCAGCCCGGCACTTCATCCGGGACCTCGTGGCACCGCGGCGCTCATACTTCTAATTCCCCCGCTACGGCCGCCGCGGGCTGCCACGTCAACAGGTGGCTGCGTGCGTCGACAGGAAACACTAGCAGTCGTCTCCTTGAGGCCAACTGCCGCGACCGCTGACCAGTCACGCTTCGTCACGGTTGCAGAGGCGACTGGCTTGGACCGTCTACTTGACCGGCCCCCCGGTCGATCGGCAGCGGATGCAAACTTCACCCGTTTGGCAGACGTTCCGGGGCCGAGGCCACGTCACAACCTGCGGCATTGGTCGGTTATGAGAGGCAACTACGACGCGTCGTCATGGCGCGCCGAGGCTACTGTGGGTGGCTCCTTGGCCGTGGCAGACCAGAAGTCTGGCAGCGTGGTCGACAGTACGAGCGAGTAGAGGGGCAGCGGTGATGGTGCAGCAGATTCCCACGAGCACGCGTGGTCGATCCATTCTTCCGAGTGCAGCTGCTCGACCGGGGCTCCCGGCAACCGAGCAGACGGGAGTGACACTCCGAGCTGCGCCGCCGCGAATCCTTCATGTGTGCGAAGCGCTAGGCGGGGGGGTGACGACGGCTCTAATTGAATTCGTGAACAGTTCCCCTGGTTATGAGCACCATCTCATCGCCCGGCTTCGTTCTTCTGACCACACAGGTGCCCAGATCGAAGGCCACTTCGCCTCCGTCACCTGGCTGCCGGGAAGCTTCAGGGGTTGGCGGCGGACCATACGAGGTCGTGTGCGTGCGCTGATTCCCGATGTAGTTCATGCGCACTCGTCAAAGTCTGGAGCCCTCGTCCGGGTGACGGCGGGAGTGCGAGCTGAGCAGATCGTCTACAGCCCGCACTGTTACGCCTTCGAGAGACGGGATGTCAGCAGGCTTGTTCGTGCGGCCTATGGGCTCGTTGAGTGGTTGCTCGCTCACCGCCACCATTGGGTGGCCGCAGTCAGCCCGCGAGAGGCCGCCATTGCCTCGCGCCTGAATGGCAGCAGTCGAGTGACCTACGTACCCAATGTCGTACGGTTAGCGCCCCGTTCCGTAGCGCTTCGCGAGCCCTTCACGGTGGTAGCTGCCGGAAGAGTCACGAGCCAAAAGGACCCTGACTGGTTCGCAACCGCCGCGGCTGCCTCCAGGCGGGCTGGATCACGGGTCCGTTGGGTTTGGTTGGGCGGTGGAGACGCGGCGGCTACTCGCCGCCTAGAAGAGGCAGGCGTGATGGTCAGCGGCTGGCTTAGCAGGGAACGCCTACTTGCGGAGATGACCAACGCGAGCGCTTACGTTCACACGGCAGCTTGGGAGGGAGCGCCGGTCTCGGTGTTGGAGGCCGCGGCGCTCGGGTTGCCCATTGTCGGCCGTCGGATACCCGCCCTCGAGTCTCTAGCGGTGCCAGGGCTCTGTGACACACCCGCAGCGCTCGCCGAAGCGGTTGAGGCTTTGAGAGCTCCGGAGCAATGGTGTCTGAGTCAACGTGCATCTCGGCTCCTGCGGGAGAGGCACCAGCCCCAGGCCCAGGTTCAAGCGCTAGCTGAGCTGTATATGAGCGTCAGGCAGGCCACCTTGAGGATTTGGCCGAGCGGTTCGCTCACCCGCGGCGACGCATCCCCGCACTCCTGACTGACGTGTCTGCCGGCGTGCCCCCGTCCAAACCTCGTCGCATCGCCTTCGTCCTCAGCCAGCAAACTGGCGGACCAGTCGATCTAACGGTGGGCCTCGCGTTGGCTTTGGCATCGCGACCGGGCTCTCCCGAGATTCGGGTAATTGGCCCCGAGCCTGTCACAAGCGCGGGCGAGCTCGGCGAGCTGTGGCATCCTTTCGAGTTGCCGTCTAAGTACGACGCTCGGTCAGCTGTTCGGTTACGCCGGCTCCTGGGGGAGTTGGCGCCCGACGTTGTCCACGCTCAGGACCGGCGATCGGGCTTGGTGACAGCCGGTCTGCGCGACCTCGTGCGCGTCACGACCTATCACGGTGTGCCGGAGGACGTGCCAGCCGCTTGGGCCGCTGGACGCGGCGGCGAGCGACCCTCCGCGCGGTCATCGCTGGTCCTGTCAGCAGACGCCCTCCTTGCGAGGAGCACCCACCGCGTGTTCGCGCCCTCCTCCTCGATCGCACAGATGCTCGTGCGCCAGCTTCGAGTACCCGCTCGGTTGATTGACGTGGTGCCCAATGGTGTGACGCTCCCACCCTCGCGGGGTGAGTTCGACAAGGTGCAGACCCTCGTCTGCGTTGGCTCGCTGATTCCCAGGAAGGCGTTCGACGTCGCGCTGCGAGCATTCGCGGTGGCTCGGCGCAGTCATCCTCAGCTACGCCTTCGCCTGGTCGGGGACGGCCCGGAACGAGGTCGGCTGGAGGAACTCTCCCGACAGCTCGGCGTCGATTCTGTTGCGGACTTTGTTGGATACCGCGAGGATGTTCCAGCTCAGCTGGCCACAGGCGAGGTTTTCCTTCTTCCGTCTCGAAACGAGAACCAGCCGCTGGCGCTGTTAGAGGCCATGGGGGCAGGGCTGGCGTGCATTGCAACCACCGTGGGTGGTAACGCTGAAGTCATGCCGGAAGGGCACGGCCTGCTCGTCGCGCCGGACCACGTCGAGGGATTGGCCGCGGCTATCGTCCAGCTTGCTGAATCACCGTCGATGGCATCGCAGCTGGCCGCTCGTGCGGCACGGCGCGCTCGTGACCAGTATTCGGTCTCGGTGTGTGCGGACGCGCACCTGGCCGCCTACTCGCGCCTGTTGTTCGAACGGCGGTCCACCTTGCGTCGGCACCTTTGAGGTGGCTACGGCAGGGAACTGCCCTGGTGGCCTAGAAGCGAACGGACGCGCGTGGGTGTGTTCAGGTTGCTCAGTCGTGAAAGGTTCCAGTCAAGGCGAGTTCGTAGGCCGTGGGCGATATGCGAGAACTCGAGTAAGCGTAGGGGCCGGGATGCGATTGTACCCAAGCGCTGACGAAGGCGCAGACCGGTCGCGCTGACGGAACTGAGACTTCTGGCGTCGAGGTCTCGAGCGAAACTGACTAACTTCTCGACGTCGACATGCCCCGTCTCGCCACGGCTGTAAGCTTGACTTCCCAGCCTCAGGGCGTCCAAGCTCAGCGCCCGGTGGGAGATGCGCGCGAGGTCATTCCCCTCGGGCAGCAAGTAATCATCTTGACGAAAGAACTCGTCGAACGCCAGACGCCGGGCCTCTAGGTCACCGATCCGATCGCTCCAGGCCGAGCGCGACAGTTGCTTGTCGTGTACGCGGTAGAACGCCTGGACGGCTCCATGAATTTTGCCCACGTCGGCTCGCGCGGCGCACCGCAACCACATCTCCATGTCTGAGGTGTGCGGCAGGACCGCGTTGTAGAAGCCAATCTCCGCGTAAACGTTGGTCCGCACGACGACTTCTGGGTCGAACAGCGGGTTGCGACCAAGACGGCAGACCCTGGCGATCCACCCGAGGCCCTCGTATACGGCCAGTCCCTTGGCGGTCGTACGAGGTGATGGAGGATCAGCGTCCCCCCGCAACATGCTCGTCCGCCCGTAAACCAGTCCGACCTCGGGGTGCACCTTGAAGGCCTCGGCTGCTCTTGCCAGGGCTCCGGGCGCGAGGACGTCGTCGGCGGACAGCGTGAGCGTCAAGTCGCTGTTCCCGTCGATAGACCATCTCAAGCCTTCATTCAAACTTGAAATGAGCCCTGCATTCTCTGCGTGTTCGCGGACCTCAACACGAGCATCAAGCTCCGCCATAGCCCGTGCGATCGCGACCGACGAGTCGGTCGATTTGTTGTCAACCACAAGCACCCGAACGTCGACGCCTTCCTGGCGTAAGACGCTGTTGATGCAGACGCGCAAGTACTTCGCGTAGTTGTAGCTCGGGACGATGACGCAGACACGGGTCACCTGGCGAATGCTAACGTCGACGCCGAAGATTGCCGCGAGGGCGCGGCCGCTACCTGACGACGACGAGCTTTGTCTGGCCAGTTCCGCTGAAGGGAGGCGCGGTGTGCGGCGCGTACGCAAAGTGCGTGACGAGAGTTGCCGCTCCGGGGTGCAGCGTTCCAGTAAGCGGACGAACGATGGCGCTGACGGGCTGCACGGCTCCCGTGCAGACGCCAGGCACCGATGGACGGGTCCGGGACGTCCCAGAGGCCGCAGTCTCGGTCAGGTCGAGCTGCAATTGGTACAGGTCGGCTTTGGGGCACGAGACGCTGTACGTGACGACGATGAACCTGTAAGAACCGTCGGCGACCGGGTAGACCACTCTCGCTCCGGTCACGGTCGCGCCGCTCGGGCCGACAGCACATGCCGAGAGCGCTGCTATCGCTACACCGGCCAGACCAACCACTGCCTTGCATCTCAACGCTGCCTCCTGCGGCTGCTCGCGATCTGCGGGCGCTCACAGGAGTTAACAGGTAAAGCTGCAGTTGTGTGACGCGGCGTGCAACGTGTCGGGTTTGCCCCGCGAGACCGCCCGTGCTGCGCGTAGCGGCACGGGCGGTCGTTGTACTCGCGTAGGTGGCCTTGGAGAAGGCGGGAGGAACCATGGCTCTTACTACTGCTGGGTCACCGTGATGGCACGGGTCGCTGCTGTCCACGTGACATAGCCGTGCTGGAAGTTGTTGCGTCGACCGCCTGTCACGCTGTATTCATCGGTCGTCGGGTAACCCAGCGCGCTGCGCTCCCAGCCCAGTTGCGCCCAGCGGGCCCTGATGTCCCCGTAGACGGCGTGCGCCCCAGTGGCCAGCGTCCAGTAGACGCTGCCGGCGCCCGAGAAGTGGTTGTACCGTCCATTGCCGTCGGGAGTCCGGGTCTCGTCGGTGACAGGCAGCCGCAGCGTGCTGGCCGGCCCTCCAACGGCGAGGTAGTCGGACAGGATGGCTCCGTGGACTTCATGCGCTCCGGTGGTTGCCGAGTAGTACATCCGGCCCCGGGTGTAGTTCTGGGCCACACCGCCGGGGACTGCATACTCGCCGCCCACTAGCGTGCCAAGGACTGAAGTTGCGCCCCGCAAGGCGGCGTACCGAACGGCGATAGGCGTAGCCGTCGGTGCTGCGGGGGGGATGATCTCCAGGCCGGAGATCTTCGCCGAGTTGGAGCTTGCGCTGAAGTCCAGGTTCAGCGTGCCGTCAGAGACGGTGACGGACTTTGTCTCGACGTCTGCCGCGTCGTTGCCGACCTTGGCCGCGATGTTGAAGTCGGTGAGCCAGGGCTGACCCTCTGCGGTAACGCTGAAGACGCGCGTTCCACTGTCGGGGTTGATCTCTGCAAAGTGCAGCCGTACCTGGTAAGTGCCGTTGGTGACGGGAACGTTGTATCCGTCCATGCCCCATCGCTCCTTCTGATAGAGCTCTGGCATGGTCGTCCCGGTGATCGCACTCGACACGTTGTAGGTGCCGCCAGCGCCAGCGCTGTAGTCCGTGTCTGCCTGCCAAGCGTTACCCGAAGAATCGGTGAAAGCGCCTCCGCCTGCACTGATGCGGATGGTGTTATTCGTAGCCAGCGGGGTCACGGGCGGAGCGACCGGCGGAGTCACTGCTGTCCCGCCGACGGAGACGTTGCCGAGCGAGTAGCTACCGTCAGCCTGGAGCCCCGCAGTGGCCAGCTTAAGCGGCTTGTAGTAGCCGGTGGGGTCGGTCACTGAGACAGAGAGGCTGTATTGGCCGCCGGCAACCGTCGTCGGCATCGTGAAGTTGTCATTCACCGGGCTGACACCAGTGCCTGTCGGCAGAATGTTCCGCAACTTCGCGGTTGAGGTTCCTCTCCAGGCCACGGCGCCGGACGCGGACTTCAAGGTGTAGTTCACGTTCCAGTTGTCGTAGGTCGGAGCGACCCCGCTGTTGGCCCAGTTCGAGCCGATCGTGAAAGCTGCGCCTGGAGCGATCGTGCTCGGCAGAGTCACGTTCCGAAGCTCGTAGCGGTAGCCAGCCGTCTTGCCGGACAGCAGCCAGTTGTACTGCTCAGCCCCGCTGAAGCTCGAGAACCCGGCTGTGGTGTTACCGTTTCCGATCATGCTGACGTGGAAGTCACGCGTCTGACGGAGGACGGTCGCGAAAGAGCCCGCCGTCCATGAGTAGCCGCTGGGGTCGATGTTGCAGACCTCGGTCACCACGGGGGCCGTCTTCCAGCGGTCCACCATGGTTGGCCAGGCGGCCGCGCCAGTCATGGCGTCCATCTGCGACGCGCCGATGCAGTCGTTCCGGATGCCGATCGGCCCACCTGGCAGCTGCTTGGACATCGCGTACCGAACGGCGTCGGCGATGTCATCGTTTCCCCAGAGCATGACCCAGTGCTTGTTCGGCATCGCATTGACCTGAGCGTCAATAAGCCGCCGCGCGTTGGTTGCTGTGATTCGGCTAGCTCCCGAGGAGCTCGGGTCGGCCAAGCCATAGATGTGCCACTCGCCGTACAAGCCGTACATCCCGATGTCGAGATGGTCGAATCGGGGGTCGTTCCCGAACCGAGCGCCAATAGCCCGCCATAGGGCCTCGACGCGGCTGAGGTAGAGGTTGTCGTTCCAGTCGGGAACGTACATGCCACCACTCCACCAGCCGTGCGCCATTCCGTTTTTCAGATAATCCGGAACGAGAACGCCGTTCCAGACCGTGGCGATCCGAAACGAGTACTTGCCGCCGCGGTTCTTCGCCTCTTGGGCCTTCGTATCCAGAATGTTCAAGTTGTACTGGCCCTCGGTCGGCTCCAGGTCACGCCAGGAGATGGCGTCCCGGTCGTAGGTGTCGTACGCGGGAGCGGGCTGAGGGGCCGCCTCCTGACCAAGCCAGCGGTACAGACCCCGGCCGGGGTTCTGGATCTCAGCACCCGAGACGGGCAGCACCTGAGGCGCGAAGGAGGCGTTGGCGACCGCGTTCTGCGTCACCGTTGCATGGGCGGGATGCGCTGCAGCGACACCCGTAAGGGTAACGGCAGTCGTCATAGGCAGCACGAGGGCTAACGCTGTGTACGTGCTACGCCGAACACAGTACTCGGAGATGGCCATATGTGTCACTCGGAGTAATCACGAGTGGTGTTGTCACCCGGCGGGGTGACCAGTCATTCGGAGGCGCCTACTTGCCCGGGGCCCTCCCGGGAGCCGAGGGTGGCGGCGGCATTGGCCCGTGCGCACCCTGGCGGCGGGCGATCGTTCAGAGTGAGGGGTGAGCTGCTACTCGATCAGGCGTGGCTCAGGAACCGGCACGATGAACTGGCCCCCGCCTTGACGATAGGCCTGCTGCTGCTCGACGATCTCAGCCGCGAAGTTCCAGGCCAGGAGCAGGGCGACATTCGGCCTTCGCTCAAGAAGGGCTTCGACAGGAAGGATCGGAAGCCGTGCTCCCGGTAGCCACTTGCCCTGCTTATGCACGCTGCGGTCGACTACGAAGTCGATAAGCTCCGGGCCAATGCCGGCCGAGTTCAACAACGTGGCACCCTTTGCCGCCGCGCCGTATCCGGCGATGCTCTTGCCGGAAGCCTTAAGCAGCGTCAGGAGGTCGCGCAGCCGATCCTGCAGCCCACGTACGGCCGCGCCGAAGCCGGCGTAGTAGTCCGCCTGGGGAACGCCGAGCCTCCGCTCGCGGTCGAGGTGCTCGTGCACCGAACCCTCGGGTTCGACACTTGCGGCGGTCGGTGCTACCCACCAGCGCAGCGTGCCGCCGTGCAAATTGGGAAAGTGCTCAATCCGGAACAGCGCAAGCCCGTGCCGTCGCATTAGAGTATCGACGGCGGTGCACGAAAAGTAGCAGAAGTGCTCGTGGTAGATGGTGTCGAACTCGCTGTGCTCAATCAGATCGACGACTGACGGGTTCTCGATCGTCGCTACCCCCCGGTCGGAGAGGAGGCTAGCGATGCCTGAGACAAAGTCATTGAGCTCGGGAACGTGTGCCATGACGTTGTTGGCGATCACAACGTCGGCTTTGCCCTGCCCCTGCACGATCTGCTCCGCCGTGCTGCGGCCGAAGAAGGCCTGCGTGGTCGGGACATCCACCTGCCGCGCGGCTGCTGCCGGGCCGGACGTCGGCTCAACTCCCAGCACGGGGATGTGCTGGTCGACGAAGCCCTTCAACAAGTAGCCGTCGTTGCTGGCCAGTTCAACAACCAGGCTGGACGCGCTTAGCCCCCGTTCCAGGACCAGCTCGTCGACATGCTCCCGGCTGTGGCGGACGAGGGCGTCCGACACCGACGAGTAGTAGGGGTAGTCCTCGTCGAACAAGGCCTCCGCAGGCAGGGCATACGCGAGTTGGACGAGCGCGCAGGCCGGACAGTGAGAGACGGCCAGCGGGTAGCGCTCCTCTGCTTCGTCCGCCGAAGTCAAGAGACGGTTGGCCACCGGTGTGGAGCCGAGGTCAAGGAAGGGCGCGGGTAGGGCCGCCCCACACGAGCGGCACTCTGTCACGCGCTGGGCCGTCATTCGGCTCGTACCTGCCTGCGTCATGCGGCCCGTCACGCGTGATCCCATCCTGTCGCTTGCTCGTGCGTCCATAATCCTTCGCCCGAGGACGACCCGACGTTAGCGGGCGTGGAACGTCCCCTTCTGCTGATTGACTACCGCCGCTCGTCGGGGTCAGAGAGTCAGCCCCTCCGCCAGCCCCGCAGGCGTGCCGATGTCGAGCAGCCGCCCGGGCAGCAGCACCCCCCGCACCCGCCCGGTCTGCGCCAGCTCGTCGAGCAGGTGGCCGACTTCCGACACGTGCTCGAGCCCGTCCAAGGCGCGGCGGCGAGCCGCGAGCAGGCTCCAGATCAGGTCCGTCGTCGGGTCCGCCAGCTTGGGCTCGACCCGGCGGACGACTCCGACTCGGCTGCCTGCCGAGCTCGGTCCCGGAGTCCAGTCCACGTCGACCACATCCCCGGCTGACGGCACCGGGCTGTGGAACAGGCCGAGCACGGCATCGACATCGCCGGTCAGCTGCTGCAACAACAGGTTGAAAGGGTCGGCGGCGTCGAACACCGTGTCGGGGAAGGCGACGAGCACGGCGGCGTCCTGCGGCAGGCCGTCCAGACCGAGGAGCACGGAGGCGGCTGCGGTCGGCGGCTCCGCGGTTATCACCGTCCAGCCGCGCGAGCGCGCGTAGGTGCTGAGATCCTGCTTGGCAGGCCGGGTGACGACCCGCACCTCGTCGACCCCGGAGGACTGCATGGCCGCGGCGGAGTGCTCGATGACCGGCCGCCCAGCTACGGTCAGCAACTCCTTGGACCCGTTAACCAGCCCGGCCAGCCTGGTCGCGTAGCCGGCGGCGGGTAGGATCCCCGTTGCCTGCACGCGTTGAGTATGGCCTTGCCTCTGCCGATACCCGCTAGGCGGGTGACGCACGAGCGAGGGTGGAGAACGCATGCTAGTGCTGGACCGGGTGCCCGCGACGGATGAAGAGCGTCGCGGCCACCTCTATGCAGGCGCGCTGCTAGCACTGCCTGCAAGCGCGGCGTCGCGCGCCTTCTCCGACTTCACCATGGACATGGTGGCCGAGGCGTTCGACCCGCTCGACGTCACCCGCGCGCAGGATGAACTCGCCGTCGAGGACTTCGCCGCCGTCGTCGCCGCACTGAAGCCGCGGTTTACCCACTCCCCGCGGGCCAAGGAACTGCTGCGCGACATGCTGGCGGCGTACCACTGCGACCCGTCGGAGACGTACTTCGACGTGCCCAAGCTGCGCATCGTCACGCACTCCAACTACCTCACCACGGGCGTCGGTTACGCCTACTCGGCGCACCGCGACGTCTGGTACTCCTGCCCTCCCGGGCAAAACAACTGGTGGATGCCCTGCTCGGAGATCGTGCCCGAATGCTCGCTCGCCTTCTACCCGCGGTGGTGGGAGAAGGAGACCGAGAACTCCTCGGCCACCTTCGACGCCTTCGCCTGGAACGCCACGGGCCGGGCCACCGCGGCCCAGCACATCGGCACCGACCCGCGCAACCACCCGCGGCTCAGCGCCCCGATCGAGCTCGGCGAGGAGATCCGCGTCGTGGGGGAGCCGGGGTCGATGCTCTGCTTCTCCGCGGCCCAGCTGCACGCCACCGTGCCCAACACCTCGGGCCGGGTGCGGGTCAGCGTCGACTTCCGTACCGCGCACATCAATGACTTGCGCCAGAAGACGGGGGCCAAGGTCGTCGACTCCGGCTCGACCGGGACGACGATCTATGACTTCCATCGGCTCGACGACCTCTCGCCGCTGTCTGCTGACGTGATCGCCCTGTACGACAAGGGCGGCGAGCGGCAGGGGCCGGTCACGTTCACCCCGGAGCTCGCTACGTGACGGCGCTGTCCGCTCGTCCCGTGGCCGCATCGGCCGCAATGACCGAACGCGATGCTTTCCTCCCGGCTGGTGCCCCGGTGCCGGTCTTCCGCCCCTACCTGGGGCCGGAGGTGCGCGGAGCCGCCGCTGCCGCCCTCGAAGCCGGGTGGCTGGGGATGGGCAGCTCGACCCGCGAGTTCGAGATGGGCATCGAGGAGTTCATCGGCGCGCGGGGCACGCGGCACGCGGTCACGACCAACTCCTGCACCGAGGCGTTGCACCTCGCCGCTTTGATCGCCGGCCTCGGACCGGGCGACGAGATCATCTGCCCGTCGTTCACCTATGTCGCGGGCCACCAGGCGGTCGGCATGACCGGTGCCGAGGTGGTCTTCTGTGACGTCGAGGAGGACACGCTCGGGGTCGACGTCGAGTCGGTGCGCGCCCTGATCACCGACAGGACCCGCGCCATCATGGCCGTGCACTACGCCGGGCTGCCGCCGCGCGACCTCGCCGCCGTCCGCACCCTCGCGCGCGAGCGGGGGCTGCGGGTCATCGAGGACGCCGCTCACGCGTTCGGCAGTGTCGTCGACGGCACGAAGGTGGGCGCCGACGGCGACCTCACCTGCTTCAGCTTCGGCCCCGTGAAGATTCTGACCAGCCTTGAAGGTGGAGCCGTCATCACCGGCGATGCCGCTGACGTGCAGGTCCTCCACGAGCTGCGCCTCATCGGGGTCGACTCCGACACCGACGCCCGCTACCGCAACGCCAGGACCTGGCAGTACGACGTCGTCCGACAGGGCTACCGCTGCCACCTCGGGTCGGTGCCCGCGGCCATCGGGCTCTCGCAGCTCGATCTGATCGACGAGTTCATCGCCAACCGGCAGGGCTACTGCCGCTACTACGACGCGGCCTTCCGTGACGTCGCCGGGGTGCGGCTGTTCCAGACCGACTGGTCCGGGGTCTCGCCGTTCATCTACGTCATCCGCGTCGCCGACGCCACCACCCGCGACGCCCTCATAGCGCACCTGAAGGGGCAGGGGGTGGCGTCAGGCATCCACTTCCTCGGCGCCCATGACTTCACGCACTACGCCCGCAACCGCCGCGGCGACCTGTCGGTCACCGAACGGGTCAGCGACCAGGTCGTCACCCTGCCGCTGCACTCCTACATGGACGACGCCACCCTCGACCGCGTGGCCAGCGGTGTGCGCTCGTTCTTCGCGGAGTCGGCGTGAAGACGGTGCTGCTCGCCGGTGGGCTCGGCACCCGGCTGTCGGAGGAGACGCAGGTCCGGCCCAAGCCCATGGTTGAGATCGGGCCGCAGCCCATTCTGTGGCACATCATGCGCCAATACGCGCACTACGGCTTCCGCGACTTCGTCGTCGCGCTCGGCTACCGCGGCGAGTTCATCAAGCGCTACTTCAGCGACTACGCGGCGCTCGCCGGTGACCTGACGGTGCACACGAAGAGCGGGATGACCCGCCAAGGCCCCGGAGTGAAGGACGACTGGTGCGTCGACCTCGTCGACACCGGGCTGAACACCGAGACCGGCGGTCGGCTGAGGCGCGTCGCCCACCTGCTCGACGACCGGTTCTTCATGACCTTCGGCGACGGCGTGTCCGACATCGACATCGGCACGCTGCTCGAGTTCCACGAGCGGCACGGCAAGCTTGCGACCGTCACTGCGGTGCGCCCGCCGGCGAGGTTCGGTCACGTGGAGCTCGACGGTGACACGGTCAGTGCCTTCAGCGAGAAGCCGCAGGCAGGCGAAGGCTGGATCAACGGCGGCTTCTTCGTCCTCGAGCGCAAGGTGCTCGACTACATCGACGACGACATGACCTACTTCCAGAAGGGGCCGCTGGAACGCCTCGCCGCCGAAGGGCAGCTGATGGCCTACCGCCACACCGGCTTCTGGCAGTGCATGGACACCCTGCGTGACCGCGATCTGCTCGTGCAGTTGTGGGAGTCCGGCCAAGCGCCCTGGAAGGTCTGAGCCTGGCTACTTCAGTGGCTTAAGTCCCATTTGCGGAATCGCCTGACGCCCTGCGCCCAGCAGGAGATGATGCATGCGCAAGCATCAGGGTGCTGCCGGGCTCCAGCTCGGAGGCCGGTGACGCAGGAGGGGCCTTCTTGATCGAACAACAAGAGGCGCTGGCGGTCGTCGCCGAACGCCGTACCGCGACTCGCGATCCCGTGCCTAACCCTGGTAGACGGGGGACCGACCGGGCTGCTTCCCTAGCCGAACTGGCTGCGAAGCAGGAAGGCCGGGCTTTGGCCGGGGTACCTCCGTGGCTTTGTCGTTACTCCCGCGTGCTCCGCTGCGCTGACCTTGCCATCGCGCTCGTCGCGGCGTTGCTTGCCCTTCTGACCCGTTTCGGACCGGAGCCGAAGCCGCCGTATCTAGCGCTGACCGTGCTGTTCCCAATCGGATGGGTCTTGTTCGTAGCTGCCAATCGGTCGTACGAGCCACGCTTTCTCGGGGCGGGGACCGAGGAGTACCGGCGGTTCGCGCAGTCGGCGTTCCGCTTCGGGGGTCTGATTGCTGTTACCGCTTATGCCCTGCACAGTCCGCTGGCGCGCGGATACCTTTTCGTCGCGCTACCGGTCGCCTGCGTGCTCGGTCTTCTCGTGCGTCGGTGGGCTCGCCATCGCCTAGTACGTAGCCGACGGCTCGCGCGTCGCTGCCAGCACCGTGTCGTCGTTGCTGGCACGGAGCGGGCAAGCGCGGAGCTCATTCGGCAAGTACGCCGACACCCGGAAGCAGGATTTGAAGTTGTCGCCGCCTGCGTCACGCAGGCGGTTGGCGAAGAGGTTGAGGGTGTGCCTGTCCTCGGCGCCTCGTCTCAGCTCGTCGAGGCATTGCAGGTGACGGGAGCAGACACGGTAGCCATTGCTGCGTGGTCGGATCTCAGCAAGACCGATCTTCGCCGGCTCGGTTGGCGCCTAGAGGGCAGTGGCGTCACGGTTGTGGTGGCGCCCACGATCGCCGACGTTGCTGGTCCCCGGATCCACATTCGACCTGTGGCGGGACTGCCCCTGCTGCACGTCGAGCAACCTGAGTTCCGCGGCGCGCGGCGCTGGCTCAAGACACTGTTGGATCGGGGAGTCTCAGTAACGGCCTTGCTCGTACTGAGCCCGGTGCTGGTGGCGATCGGCATCCTCGTTCGGCTAAGCAGTCGAGGGCCAGCTCTGTTTCGTCAAACTCGGGTCGGTGAGCGAGGCAGAACCTTCACGATGCTGAAGTTCCGAAGCATGTCACTGGATGCCGAACGGCAGCTTGCGCAGCTGCGCGCGAAGAATGACAACGGCGACGGACTGCTGTTCAAGATCCGCCGAGACCCACGCATCACGCCCGTCGGCCGAGTCCTGCGGCGCTTCTCACTAGACGAGCTGCCCCAGTTGATAAACGTTCTCGCTGGACAAATGTCGCTGGTTGGTCCGCGACCGCCATTGCCGGATGAGGTGAGCCGCTACGGAGGAGACGTCAGCCGACGGCTATTGGTCCGTCCTGGTCTGACTGGGCTCTGGCAGGTCAGCGGGCGCTCGGAACTGACGTGGGAGCAGGCCGTTCGCCTCGACTTGGAGTATGTCGAGAACTGGTCCTTGTCCCTGGACCTCACGATCCTCTGGAGGACGCTCTCGGCTGTCGTGCGGTCACGGGGAGCCTACTAGACATGACAACGCGAGCTAGCGTGTCGGTGCATGCACATCGCTGTCCAGTGAGGGTCCGGGGCGCTGCCAGCCGCATTCAAGGTAAAGTCGTTTTGAGGTGACCACCGTCGTTCACCATCGCTGCTACTTCTGGGTTGAAGGGTATGACTAACCTTCCTGATGCGCCATCTAGCGGTGGCCTTACGTCGTCTCTACACGTCTGACGATGTCCGTGTAAGAAGCCACCACGCTCTCGCCGGACGGGACGTGAACCCGCACTGTGCGGGCCTAGCCGTAAAGTTCCTCGAGCAGACAGAATTACCACTGGATTGGGCACGAGGCGGATTTGTTGGGGGACCAAGAATGTTATCGAGCAGAGTATTAGCGGTGGCTCGTGCCGGAGCCCGCGGCACCACCTCCGACCACGCGATCGCGGCAGCCACGAGCGGGCTCCTAACGCTCCTCGTGTATACCCACGCGGGATACCCCCTGCTAGCCCGATGGCTTGCCGGTAAACAAAGGCCTGTGAACGACAGGTCATCTCACGCTTTGCCCAGTCTGACGGTTGTCATCCCTGCGCGTAATGAGGCCGACTTCATTCAAGCTAAGCTGGCCGACACGGTTGCACAGGACTATCCCGCCGAACTGCTAGAGATTCTGGTAGTAGACGACGCGTCCACCGATAAGACGGTGGCGCTGGCTGAGGACTTCTCGCAGGTGCGCGTCCTGCGGCAGGCGATGTGGCTGGGCAAAGCGGCGGCGCTGAACCGGGGGGTCGCGAACGCCCAGGGGGAGATCGTGGTCTTCACCGATGCGAACGGATCCCTCATCGCCGGCAGCCTGCGGGCGATAGTTGGCCCGTTCGCCGATCCCGCGGTTGCCGTGGTCGGAGGTGAGAAGCGCCCGGTCGGGGGAGGTGCCCATGGCAAGGGAGAGTCCATGTACTGGGCCTTGGAGTCAGGCCTCAAGAAGGCGGAGGGCAAACTCGGAAGCGTCGTCGGCGCCGACGGGGGGATCTATGCTGTCCGCGCTTCGACGTATGTACCGTTGCCCGCAGGGATCTACGCTGACGACTACTGGATCCCGCTCGACGCTCTGAGCCGCGGGAGGGACGTGCGCCACATCTCTGAGGCAGCCGCCGTCGAAGCGGTCTCGCGCTCCAAGCGCGACGATTTCGAGCGTCGCACGCGCATAGCGGCCGGTATATGGCACGGATCTTGGGCGCATCGCGGACTTGCGCACCCGCGGCGGGGATTCAAGTCGGTGGCGTTCATCTCCCACCGGGTACTTCGCTCGATCGTCGTGCCGACCTCCTTGCCCGTACTGGCCGTACTGCCACTGTTCCGGTTGGAGGCTCGCTGGGCACGCCTGCTGCTCGGCACACAGCTGTTGTGTTGGGGCGCGGCCGCGCTTGGAGCGGTCACTGATGCATCAGGCCTAGGCGCTCCCTATCAATTCGCGGCTACTAACGCCGCTGCGGTGCGTGGAGGAGTACGCCAAGTCCTTCGCCGCCAAAGCCCCCAGTGGATGCGGACCGCAAGGGGGGCGTGGGCATGACCACGGACTTGGGCGCAGGCTCTGTCGCGGGGTCGCAAGCTCCTCCTGTGGGTGACCAGGATGGCGTCGCGCAGCCGAGCAGCGGTAGCGCGTCTGTGGCAGCAAACTCACCTCGCAAGCCGTTCCGGCCGCCACAAGCAGGAGGTGCTTTGGGCAGACAACCGTCGGAGACCCGAAGGCGCCTCCTGTTGGTGCTGCCTGGTATGCTAATTACAGCTTTGGTATTGCTGGCGGGGGGCGCCTACGTTCTTAGTCGACCAGCCACGTATTCGGCGAGCGCATCCTTTGGGGTCTTTCCGCGACCCGCTCCCACGGGGACCGAGGCGGGGTACTACGAGACGCTGAGCCGCGGCCAAATCGTCTCGACAATCGCTCAGCTGGTGAAGGTCAACCAGGCGCCGCCCATCCATGGTGCTTCCTATCCGGCGGTCACCGTGGTCAGTGAGACCTCGATTGTGCAACTTGACGTGAAAGCACCCACTGCAGCGGGGGCTGAGGAGGCTGCAGACGCGGGCCTCCAGCGAGCAGTCGATGTGGTGGGGGCGTTACAGCTGCCTTATGCGGCGATCGTGACCAATCGTGCAGCTGGCCACGCTGTGCGCGCCGGTAGTGGTAGTGCGAAGCAGTTAGCCATTGTCGGTCTCGTGGCGTTCACGCTGGGGCTCGCGGTGCAGCAAGCTACGCGGGCCGTCACTGACGGCTCGCACGCAAGGGCGGGTGTCGCTCGCGTCCCTGCCGCAGGTGCACGCCGTGTGCCTCCCACAGCATGACGGAGCTCACGTCGAGTGTCCGGCCTGTGCGTGCGTTGCTTCCACGACGGCTTGCAGCGTCCGTCCTTATCGGCGCAGGAGCCGCTGCTCTCGCCTTCCCTCTCGTCCTGCTGGCGACCGGACGTTTGATTCTGGGCTTAGGGGCGGCCGTCGCGATCGGCCTGCTTCCCCTGGCAGTCAACGAGCCGTTCGTCGCACTCGTGATCTTTGCTGGCCTGGAAGTTTCCCAAAGCAGTGGGGCACTAGAGCGGCTGGGTGTTCCGAGCCCGCTTGTCGTGAGCCAACTCGTAGCGCTCATCTCGTTGGCACTGGCTACGTTGCGGCACCAAACGAAGATGGCTTGGTCGCCCGTGCTGCTGGGGGCACTGATTCTGCTGGCTAGCAGGGCTCTGACTGTCCTGACCTCCGTCGACCCGAGTACGTCGCTCACCAACGTCGTCGACATGGCGAAGGACATGCTGACGCTCGTCTTCACCGTAGCGCTGCTGCTAACCACCCGTAGAACTTCCGGGTTGATGCGTGCAGCAGTTGCCTCCCTGGCGGTGCTGTCTCTGATCTCGGCTGTCCAGGAGTTTGGGCTGCACAACAACAGCGACCTGTCTGGCTTCGCTCTTTTAGGCGCGGCAGACGTGGGATCGACGACGCTCCGGCACAGTGGTCCAATCGGGGACCCCAACTTTTGGGGCCGAGTCCTAGTAATGTTTCTTCCTTTCAGCGCTGCGCTGGCGCTTTCGGCCAACCGGTGGCGTTCCCGGCTCACGTGGATTGCGGCGACGGGGAGCATCTTGCTCGGCGTCTTCCTTAGCCAATCCAGGGGAGGCTTCTTATCTGTCGGAGTGGCAATCGCGATCTTTCTACTGCTTGCTGGCTGGCAGTACGCTCGCTGGTTGGCAATTGCCCCCGTAGTCCTTGCGATACTGCTCCTGCTACCTGCTACCGGGCCGCGTCTGCAGACGTTGAGTCAGTTGTCGGAGTCCTCGTCCGGAGGCGGGGACGCCTCTCTTGTCCTGCGCCTGGCCAGTCAGCAGGCGGGCGCAGAAATGCTGCGGCAGCACCCGATCTTGGGCGTTGGTGCGGGCAACTACGAGCGGGAGGAGGCGCTCCTGACCCGCACGCTCTCCTTCGCAACGACCGAGGAGATCTCAGGCGTTGTGGCGCCACACAACGCCTACCTCGAGTACGCCGCTGAGGGCGGGTACCTCGGCGGAGGCGCCTTATTGACCTTCCTGGGGACCATCACGTTTGCGGCTGGGCGAGCGTGGCTGGCTGCATCCCGGAAGGTTCCCCCAGGCCGCCTCAATCAAGAGCGCCTCCTAGCAGCGGCGTGCCTTGCGTCGGTTGCGGGATGGGCTATTGCTAGCGCCGTTCTGCACGTTCGTCAGTTCCGCACACTGCTGGTCGTCGCGGCAATCGCCGCGGTATTGGATGTGACTCGAGATCGTAATGTTTCCCCCGCCCCCTTCGTTTGGAGCACCAGGAAAGACCTGGCTCCGTGGGGGGTTTTCCTCGTCGCTGTCGCTATCGGTTCCCTACTGGTCGCGGCATCACGAGCCTTGGTTTCAGAACGCTGGCGGGTGGACTCAACGGTGGCAGTCAGAGCCCGAGTCGCTGCCGGAGGTGGCCTTGACGCCTACCACTTTGACGTGCTAAGCCGCGACCGGATAGTGCCAACTTTTGCCGTCGCCGCCACAACACCAAGCATCTTGACGGGGAGCCTCAGTGGCTTAGGCCTCGATCCTTCGACCTGGCGCTCGTACAAGCTCACGGTCACAACCCGACCGCGCTCGGCCGCCTTTGCCATCAACGTCGAGGGCCGCAACCGGGAGCAGACGGTTGCCGTTGCCCAGTCAGTGCTTCGCTTCGCGTCGAAGGCCATATCCGCGGAGAATGCGACCTTCGTCTTGGACGCTGGGATGGCAGGACCGGTGGTGACGCAGACAAGCACATTCAATAGTCGTGTCGCGACGCCAGCCGTTGAATTGGCCGCCGTCGTCGCGCTCGCGCTAGCCTGGCGCCAGCTCAATCGACGCCATGATCGGCGATTAGCCACTTGGTTCGGGAGTCCCGCCTCAACCGTCTAGCCACTTCGGCCAACCGATACACGCAACTCAACTATCCGCGAGCATCGCTGGCGAGCACGCACAGTTTGGTCCAGGGTAGGTGGTTGAGTCCGTTGTAGTCGGTTGCGACGCCTGTCTTGAGCCAGGTGGCGCGGTCGGTGGCGTTGTGGGGGTTCTCGCCGACGATGGCGATGGGTGCGCCTCCTCCG
>JAABVA010001385.1_pt1 | contig 26219 bp, 21 predicted proteins | sample 5560331 | NCBI WGS metagenome assembly JAABVA01 (sample SAMN12812661, study PRJNA571458) | rock metagenome | isolation source: Antarctica rocks | place: Antarctica: Victoria Land, Mt New Zealand sud | collected 2016-01-07
CGCACGCGCGCCGTGGTTGGTCTGGTCAACCGCCGCCTCGACCGCCAACAGCGGCGCCGGGCGGCGTAACCCGATCGACGGGGAGGGGGCCATGCGTCTCTCCTCCTATTGCCAAGATGAACTAATGTGGGTGAGCGGCGAGAAGCGCGCGTAGGGACCAGATAGGTCGTAGGGGTCGGCTGGCTGGCCGGGGGCGCCGTAGAAGAGGGCATCCCAGGTCGGAATATTGGTGACTCCGTGAAAGGAACGCCAGTCGGCGATGCCGGCGCCCATCACGGCGGCCTTGAAACGGTCGGTCTGCGTGACAGCCCAGGCGCTCATGAACCCACCATAGCTCCAGCCACCGATGCCCAAGCGATCGAGGTCGGCGACGCCGCGCGCGACGACATAGTCGACGCCGGCCATGATGTCGCCAAAATCCGCTCCGCCCATGTCGCCCAGGTTCGCCTCGACGAACGCCGTGCCCCACCCGGTCGATCCGCGCGGATTGGGGAGCAGCACGGCCATGCCCCGGGCCGTGAGCAGCGGCGTCCACCACTTGGCGAAGCTATAGGCGTGCAAATCAGCCGGCCCCCCGTGGACGATGACCACCAAGGGCAGGCGCGCGCCCTCACGATAGCCGGGCGGCAGGGCCAGCAGGCCCTGAATCGCCGTCCCGTCGGCCGCCGTCCAGCGCAGCGTTTGGGTCGAGCCGAGCTCCCACTCCTCTGTCTGTGGGTGCAGGCGCGTGAGCCGACGCCAGTCCGCCAGGTTGCCGCCCTCTAGTCGCGCAACCCACACGTCGGGAGGGCTAGTGGGGTCCATGCGCGTCACGGCGATCGTGTCGCCCGCGCGGCTGAAACTCCTCTGGCTCCCCGCGATGGCGACCTGTGCGCGCCAAAGCGTACGCGTCCCACCGTCGACGTCAACGCGCCACAAGGCGCCCTCGCCCTCCTCGTAGCCGGAGGCTAGCAGGGCGCGTCCATTGGGCTCCCACGCGATCCAGAACGCCGAGAGCGGCTGTCCCCGCATGAGATGACGCGCGTCGCCGCCATCGGCCGGGACCAGCAAAACGTCGCCACCGTAGTTGCCACGATCGCTCCATGTGCAGGAGAGCACGGCCACCGCCGCGCCGTCGGGAGAGAAGCGTGGGTGAGCGAGTTGCCTGTTGCTTGTGTAGATCGTGCGGAGCGCGGAACCGTCGAGCGCGGCTAGGGCCAGGCGCGCGTCGAACCAAGACCATTCATAGGGCAGGTCGGAGGCGATCACGGCGGCGGTGCGGCCGTCAGGCGAGAGATCGAACGCCCACACCTGCACGCCCTCCGGCGTCAGCGGCGTCACCGCGCCGCTTTGCAGGTCGGCGGCCCACAGCCGCCAGAAGAGCGGCCTCTCCTCCACGTCGATGGCCCCGCCGCTCTCCTCATCGCGCTTGCGGTCCTCGTCCGACTGCGGCTCCGTCATCAATAGCGCCAGGAACGAGCCATCGGGCGCCCAGGCCAGGTCGTGGATCTCGCCGCCCACGGCAGTCAGGCGACGCGCCTCACCACCGTCGCGCGGCAGTAGGTAGACCTGCGTCGCGGCGGCGTGCGCCTCAGGGGACAGGTCATGGGGGCGGTCGGAGACAAATGCGACCGTCGCGCCATCGGACGACCAGCGCGGCATCCCATCCACCGCCGTGCCGGCCGAGAACGGCCGCGCCGCGCCGCCCGCGACAGGGACGGCCATGATTGTCTTCGACGCCCGTTTCTCCTTCTCGTCGTAGCACCGGCCCACCACGAAGAGGGCCATATGACCATCGGGTGAGAGGGTGACCTCGTCCACGGTCTGCAGCATATCCAGCTGATCGTCGATAGTGATTGGCCGGCGCGTCGTACTCGTCATCGGCGTACCCCCTCTCTAAAGGCCATGGATGCGTGGAATAGGTGAATTGGCAACAGACGCCGCGCCCCAGACCGTTGATGCAGCACATCCGACGCTTCACTATGCGCGGAAACGCGGTAGCTAAACCGTAACTACGCGCTGGACACTTTTAGCATCTTTTTGCGGTAGATGTCCATGTCGACGGCAGCTCCAGTCGCGCGCGATTCTTCGGCGGCAAAGGCTAGCAGGTGGCTCTCCAAGGAATCGCGCGCCGAGGTGAGCGTCGGTCCACCAGGGTTCTGAACGGCCACCTTGAACGCCTGCATCACGCCCGCGTCGCCCCCGCCATGGCCGTACTCGTCGTCAAGCTGAGGGATCGGGATATGCTCAACGGTACGATAGCGATGATCATAGACGGCGATCTGGGGCTGCTCGCCGTCCACTGCACTGGCGCGTAGCGTCGCCCGCGTCCCGTCGTAGCGCATGGTCCGCCCTTCTTCGTGCGAATGCCCATGCATGACGAGTGTCGTCAGCGCCCCATTATCGTGCTCCATCGTCACGACTTGATGATCCACCACATCGTTGTCGGTCTGGTAGACGCAACGACCATAGGGGCCGGTCTGTAGCGCATGCAATCGTGCGGCGTGCGAGGGGTCGGCGCTGATCGCCGAGGTCGGCCAGCCTACGTCGTCGGTCAGGTACTGACGTGGCGCGTAGAAGGCACAGTCATCGGCCACCGGGCAGCCATCGGTACAGCGCGGCGGCGCCCCCGGCGGCCGGTTCTCCGCCCGGAAGTGCAGCAGCGAGCCGAACGACTGTAGCCGCTTGATCGGATGGTCCGCCAGCATCCACGCCAGGATGTCCAGATCGTGGCAGCACTTCTGCAGGATCATTGGGCTCGACTTTTCGGCATTGCTCCAATTCCCGCGTACGAAACTGTGGGCCATATGCCAGTAGGCGACGTTCTCGCGGTGCTCCACCGCCACGATCTCGCCCAGACGACCCGAGGTGACGATGCCATGTAATGTTTTGTAGAAAGGGGTGTAGCGCATCACATGGCAAATCATCAGCAGACGCTCGGCCTGTTCGCTAGCCTGCGCCAAGCGCACACAATCCTCCGGCGTGACAGCCATGGGCTTCTCAAGCAGGACCTGATACCCCATCTCCAGGGCGGCCAGCGTTGGGGCAACGTGCAGCCGGTCTCCGGTACAACAGACGAGCGCCGGAGCGAGCGGCCCGGCGGCGATCAGATCTTCCCATCGCTCGTAGGTGCGCTCCGGCGGCACGTTGTGCTGAGCGGCGAAGCGTGCGCGGCGCGCGGCGTCCGGCTCGGCCACGGCGGTAAAGCGGACGTCCTCCGGATGGCCTAGCGCATAGGCCCCATAGGCGAAAGTCCCGCGTCCTCCGGCTCCAATCAACACGGCCTCGATTGGCTCGTTCGTCGTCATAGCTATATATCCTTAGCGGTCATTGGTTACTTTCTCCCGTCTCTGTAGGGCTGGCCAGCGCCATGGCCGGCTCATCCACCCGCACATTATGCGTCTGATACCGGGATGAGCCGCGCCGCGTTGTCATGGTAGACCCGCCGCAGCACATCGTCAGACATGTCGATCCCGTAGATATGCCAGCGTCCCTGGCGGCCCTGATCATCGGGCGCGTAAGGGAAGTACTCGTCGGCCGTCTCCAGGAAGCGGAAGTACGGGGCATACTCATCGGCCACGGGCGGGAACCTATCCAATCCGAAGAGGATGCGCCCAGCGTGCCGCTCAAAGAAACGCTTGCTTGTATACGGCTGGCGCCCCAATTCGGCCAGGCGCTCGCTGATGTCGACGTTGAAATTAGGATAGGTGGTCAGCATGCGGTCCACCCAGCCCAGGTTCTCGGCATAGCAGCCAACATGCGCCCCGATGAAGGTGGTTCGTGGGTGGCCGGCGATGAGGCGCTCAAACTGCTCCATCACCGTCTCGAAAGAAGGAAACTCCGGCCCGTAGAAGTGCCAGTCCGGATGGGCGTGCAACTCCTCCCAGCGCTCGTTGAAGCGGTCCAGCGGCTGGAAGAAGGCGACGGGGTCGGCCACATGGATAAGCACGGGGACAGAGCACGCCGCAACTGCGGCCCAGAGATCCTCCAGTCGTTCGTCGTCGATAGGGATCAAGCGCCCCTCCGCATCGCGGTAGCGCAGCCCCAGGGTCTTCCATACCTTTAGACCGCGCGCGCCGCGACGCACGCTGTCTTCCAGTTGGCGGGCCATGCGCGCGCCAAAGTCGCGCTCCGTCGTCAAGCCCCAGTCGGCGTGGGCGAAGGTGAAGAAACGGCCTGGATACGCGCGATCGTAGCGGTCGAGATTGGCTTCGAGTTCGTCGCCCCACATGCCGTCCAGGTTGACGATCGCGCTGATGTTGCAGCGGTCCATCACATCGACGATCTCCGCCGCCGTCGGCGTCACCCACGCATGATCGGAGGTTAGCCAGCGTCCCAAATGATTATGGGCGTCGATGGCCGGGAAGCGCGCGCGCGGGACGTCGTGCCGCGCGACCACCAGCATAGGGCGTGGGGCGAAATCAGTCAGCAGCAGATCGCGTTGGGACGCGGCGGCATCCATGTCCATACACCTTCTCCAACCTCTCCGTACCATATCCCTACATCAGCGCGCGATGATCACCTCGATACCGCGCTCCCGTAATGCATCCAGATCGTCCGCGGATGCAGCCTCATCGGTGACGAGCGTGTGGGCTGTCTGATAGGGCGCAATCAACGACATCGTGACCCGTCCGATTTTGGTGTGATCGGCGACGACCACGATGCATTCCGCGTGCGCGATGATCGCGCGGTTCGTCTGCGCCTCCACTTGATCGTAGGTCGTCAAGCCGTGGCGCACCGTGAGGCCGTCGACCCCAATGAAGGCCGTGCGTACATACAACTCCCGCAGCGATTGCTCGGCGAGTGGCCCCGAGAGTTCCAACGAACCACGCAACGTCCCTCCCGTCAGCGTGACCTCGATGCCGGTCTGCCCCGCCACCTCGGTCGCAACGCCGATAGAGTTCGTCACCAGGCGCAGGGGTGTAACTCCACGCAGCGCACGCGCCACCTGCACCGTCGTCGTCCCTCCATTAAAGGCCAGCGTATCGCCGGGAGCGACCAGGCGCGCCGCGGCGAGGCCGATTAAGCGCTTTTCTTCGGTGCAGAGCGCGGCCTTGTCGGCGATACTCGCTTCATGCAAGGCACGTGTCGGCGCCACCGGGAGCGCTCCGCCGTGCGTGCGCCGAAGCAGGCCGGCCTCGTCCATCAACTGCAGATCGCGCCGCAAGGTCGCCTCAGCGCACTCAAGGGCGCGACTTAGTGCGGCCACCGAGACCGCACCCTGTTGCGCGAGCATGTGGAGAATCTGGCGCCGCCGCTCCTCGCCCAACAACCGCTCCTTGCGCTCCTCAACGATCATAACCTCTGCGTATCCTTTTCCTTCTCACAACAGGTAGATGCGCGGTTTCGCGCGAAACCGCGCATCTACCTGTATCTCTATAAACGTTGAAAGTACCACCATAAACATCAAAAGATGCCACGATGGAGCACATTCATCAAATCGCGGACGTCCGATGTACGTGGCTGAGTCGAATCTCGTCAAGCCTATTCGATTGACGAAGACATTGTAGTGTACGTAACGACACAAAGTCAAGGGGACATCTGAGCATAAACGTCAGAAAACGAGCGCGAAGGAGTTGACACAGCCCCAATGATGCTGTATGATAGCGCCAATTGAGCATAAACGGATGCGACTCGGACCGAATGGTGCGATATCGCATGGTACCGCGTACAGAAGCAGAGATAAGAAAACGAGCGATATGACAGAGTGCGTTAAAGGAAACGAGCGGTATGCCAGAGACGGATGTACCTGTGAACGACCTGCGCTTGGCCGACTTTGCGCCACGGCCCCAACTGGTGGTCGCGCGGCATAAGGCGCGGCGCGCCAAGTTCCCCGCTATAGATGCCCATAACCATTTTGGGCGCACCTTCCCCGCTATGGATGCCCATGGGTCTCTGGATTGGCGAGCGCCTGACCACTCCTGGACGGGGCCGGATGTGTCGACCGTGCTCCAGGCGCTCGATGCGTGCAACATCGCCACGATCGTCAATCTCGATGGGATGTGGGGTGACGAACTGGAGGCCAATCTCGATCGCTACGACCGTGCCTACCCCGACCGCTTTGTGACTTTCGCGCAGAGCGACTGGAGCCTGGTGACGAAGCCGGACTTCGGGGCGCGTCTGGCGCGGCAGTTCGCGGACAGTGTACGGCGAGGCGCGCGGGGCCTCAAGGTCTGGAAGCCGCTGGGCTTGCACTATCGCGACGCGGACGACTGCTTGATCCCCATCGACGATGAGCGGCTAGGGGATCTCTGGGATGCCGCGGCTGAGTTGCACATCCCCGTGTTGATTCACATCGCCGATCCAGTGGCCTTCTTCCAGCCCCTCGATCGCTTCAACGAGCGCTGGGAGGAACTGCGCCATAATCCCGACTGGCACTTCTACGGGCCGCGGTTCCCCTCTTTTGAGACGTTAATGGAGCAGTTCGAGCGCCTCATCGCCGGCCACCCGCGTACCACCTTTATCGGCGCCCATGTCGGCTGTTACGCGGAGAACCTGGGCTGGATCAACCGCATGATGGAGACCTACCTCAACTTCAACGTGGATATCTCGGCGCGCCTGGCTGAATTGGGCCGGCAGCCCTACACAGCCAAACGCCTCTTTGAGCGCCACCCCGACCGCATCGTCTTCGGCCTGGATGCCACTCCCACGGTGAATGCCTACGCGCCCTACTTCCGCTTCCTGGAGACGGCTGACGAATACTTTCCCTACAAGGCCGAGGGTGTAGGGGGTCAGGGGCGCTGGAATATCTACGGCATCGACCTGCCCGATGACACGCTACGCCAGATCTACCACGACACCGCCGCGCGCCTCCTGCGGCTCCCGACGTATGCCGATACGCGGGCGCCGCAGCCGGTCGGCATGCAACAGCGGGAAACGCCCGGAGACAGCGTGCCAAAGACGCACGTATGAGGAGGGATGAATGGAACACGGGGAGTCCTCACATGCCGCCAAGGGCGTCGGCGTTGCCGGCGATGTCGTGTTCGAAGGCAAACGACGTGACGCCCCGTGGGACCTGCTGCGATGCAGGGAACGCGGGCCACCTGCTTGCCCCACAGGGTGTCGCACCTCGACATTGCGAGGTCACACCCCTAGAGATGCTCCTGCTATAGAGGGGCATTCTAAGTATCCTTTTCTTCAACCGCTTAGATAGAGTATGGAGTCATCCGTATGCGCTTCCATCGTCTGTTCTGGTCTCTCCTTTTCTGTGCCCTGCTCGCCCTTCCGGCATCGGCCGTCAGCGCGCGGACGAGCGCGGCGAATGTCTCGCTCACCTTCGGTCTCTGGGATAAAAGTCAGATCCCAGCCATGCAAACCATCATCAAACAGTTCGAGCGCCTCCATCCCAACGTCACGATCACGATCCAGCAGACACCGTTCACGGGATACTTTAACAAGCTGACGACGCTGACCGCCGGCGGTGCGGGCTATGATGTCTTCTGGATGAATGCCCCGAACTTTCCCACCTATGCGTCCAAGGGCGCGCTGCTTGATCTGACGCCGTATATGAGCGCCAGCCATATCGATCTCGGCAACTACCCGCCCGCGCTCATCGGTCTCTATACCTGGAAGGGGCGGCATTACGCTCTGCCCAAAGACTTCGATACGATTGGCCTGTACTATAACAAGACGCTGTTCGACAAGGCCCACGTTTCGTACCCAAGCTGCCAGTGGACGTGGCAGGACTACGCCAACGCCGCCAAGAAACTAACGGTGAAGTCCGGCGGACGGACCGTGCAGTACGGGACCATGGTCTACAATACGCTCCAGCAGATCTACGGTGGCCTGTTCGCTGCCTATGGAGGCGCGATCCTCAACAGCGCGGAAACGCGTAGCGTCATTGCCAGCCCCCAGAACATCCGAGCGGCCGACCTCCTGCAAAGCATGATCACCAATGGCTCCGCTTTGGCCGGCACGTCGACCACGGCTCTGACCGAAGACCTTGCTTTCGAGAGCGGGAAGATCGCGATGGTGCTGGACGGTTCGTGGATGGTCTTGCCATACACCTCGCAGATGAGCAAAGGCTACACGGCCGGCGTGACCTGCATTCCGCAAGGTCCCAAAGGCCGGTTCAGTGTCATCCACGGCCTTGGTATGGTGGTCAACGCCCATACGGCACACCGCAACGAGGCGGCGGCCTTCGCCCTGTTCCTCGCTAGTTCCTATGCCGCGCGGGTGCAGGCGCAGACCGGCACGGTCATCCCCCCGTTAAACGGCTCACAGAAGCCATGGGTGGCCTCGCGGCCGACGCTGGACCTGAATGTGTTCCTGTCCGAGACGAAGAACGCGGTCGGATACCCGTCCTCGCTTGGCTACAATGAGTGGAATAACCCATTGACCACGGACTTCGACCTCATGCTGCTCGGCAAGAAATCGCCCAAGGACACGCTCACGATGGTCCAGAGTCAGATGAACAGCGTGCTGATGAAGTATTACCCCTCGTCCTAGCGCGGAAACACCTGTAAACGAGCCTTCTTCGCCCTGTCGAGAGACCGATCCAGCCTCACGCCAGCGTCGTACGGCCGCAAGACGAGGGAGGGATAGACTATAGCCACCAGCCCGTCTCTAGGGATTGACGGAGCTGGTGGCTATTGAAGAACAGCCAGCCATACGGAGAGGACTATGATCGGGATCACCCAAGTCACGGCGCCAAGCCACGCGCGTGAGCGCCCCGGCCGGCTACGCAGGCGCGAAGCTTTATACGGCTACCTATTCATTTTGCCCAATACCCTGGGCCTCATCGTGTTCTTCATCCTGCCGGTCTTGGCCGCTTTCGCCCTGGGTTTCGTCAACTGGGATCTGGTTCAGTCGCCAACGTGGGCGGGGCTCTCCAACTACATCGCTCTGGTCCACGACCCCTTGTTCTGGAACGGGGTATGGACGACCATCTATTACACCATCGTCAGCGTGCCGGTCAGTATCGCGTTCTCGCTCCTCCTGGCCGTTGCCGTCAACAGCGGCTTACGCGAACGCAACCTCTATCGCGTCGCCTACTTTATGCCCTATGTCTCGATGCCAGTGGCCCTCGCGCTCGTCTGGAAGTGGATCTACGACCCGCAGTTCGGCCTGCTCGACAACGCGCTGGGCGCCCTCAGACTGCCGCAACCGCCCTGGTTGAACGATCCGGCATGGGCGATGCCTTCGCTGATCATCATGGCCATCTGGGGCAGTCTCGGCTACAACATGATCGTGTTCCTCGCGGGTCTGCAGGGCATCTCGGCGGAGTTATACGAGGCCGCCTCAATCGACGGCGCCGGAACGCTCGCGCGCTTCTGGAACATCACGGCGCCGCTCATCTCGCCGGCCACCTTCTTCGTCCTGATCATCTCGATGATCAACTCGTTCCAGGTTTTCGACCAAGTGTACATCATGACGCAGGGGGGCCCCGGCAACGCGACGCGCGTGCTCGGTCTGCTGATTTACGATAATGCGTTCCAGTATTTCAAGATGGGCTACGCCACTGCCTTCGCGTGGGCGCTATTCGCCTTAATCCTTGTGGTGACGCTGATACAGGTCATCGGCCAGAAACGATGGGTGCATTATGAAAGCTAACAATAATTTCCAGCCGGCCGTGAGTTCCCTCGTCATCGCGCGCCCCCGCGCACGCATGACCCGCCACTGGCGCGGCTGGGTAGGTAAGGCCGTGCTACGCCTCGTCCTGCTCGCCGGCGCCGCCACGATGGTTTTCCCCTTCATCTGGATGCTGTCGACCTCGCTCAAGGCGGTGACCGACGCCATCACCATGCCCCCCCAGCTTATCCCGAATCCGTTTGTCTGGAGCAACTACACGGATGTGTTCCAACAAGTACCCTTTGGCCGCTTCTTCATCAACACGATCACGATGTCAGTCGGACGTACGGCGGGTCAGTTAGTCTTCTGCTCGCTGGCCGGCTACGCCTTCGCGCGTATCCGTTTCCCCGGCAAGGATGTGATCTTTATTCTCTACCTGGCGGCGCTGATGATTCCGTTTCAGGTCATTGTGGTCCCCGAGTTCATCCTGATCAAGTGGATGGGCTGGGTCAACACGTTCCAAGCGCTGATCGTACCGGGGATGTTCAGCGCGTTTGGGACGTTCCTGCTGCGCCAGTTCTTTCTCACGCTGCCCCGCAGTTTAGAGGAGGCGGCAATCCTCGATGGATGCAGTCTTCTCGGCGTACTCTGGCGCATCATCCTGCCGCTCTCGAAACCGGCCCTTTCCGCACTGATCATCTTCACCTTTTTATGGTCGTGGAACGACTTCCTGTGGCCGCTGGTCGCCACCTCATCGAACGATATGCAGGTGCTATCGGTCGGACTCCTGACCCTGCAGGGTCAATACAGCACCAACTGGCCGTACCTCACAGCCGGCGCGGTGATGGCTAGCCTACCAATGCTCGTGCTCTTCATAGTATTACAAAAACAATTCGTGCAAGGGATCGCCCTAACCGGGGTTAAAGGATAGGCTGGCAGGAGGGAGTTCATGATGCGATTGGGCGTAGTTGGCTGCGGCAGGCGCATGCGGCACATCCTGGCGACGATCAATCAGTTCAATGCCGGCACACACGTCGTCGCCATCGTCGATCCGCAGGGCGCCGAGCTTCAGGCGCAGTGGCCTGAGCTCCTCGCAGCGGCGACGCTCTACGACAATGTCGATGCGATGCTCGACGACGCGGACCTCGACGGGGCGCTCATCGGCACGCGCTGCTCTCTGCACACCCCCTACGCCGTCAAGGTCCTTGCGCGCCATCTCCCCCTCTTTCTGGAGAAACCGGTGGCTACGAGTTGGCAACAACTAGCAACGTTGCGCGAGGCCGCGTCACGGTCACGCAGCCCTGTCGTCGTGTCATTTCCCTTGCGCCTATCGGCTATGTGCCAGACAGCACGCGCGATTATCGACGCGGGCGTGATCGGCACAGTCGAACACGTCCAGGCCGTCAACAACGTTCCCTTCTATGGGGCGACCTATTATCATGGTTGGATGCGCGACGATGAGGAGACGGGTGGCCTCTGGCTACAGAAGGCCACCCATGATTTCGACTACATCACGTTTCTCGTCGGCCAGTTCCCCACGCGCATTTGTGCGCTGGAGTCAAAAACGGTGTTCCGAGGCGACATGCCGGCTGGGCTCAAATGCGTGGATTGTTCGCGCCAGGACGACTGCATGGAGAGCCCATACAACCTGTTCTATCGTCAGGGAATCACCGCTACAGTGGAGCCAAACGACTGGCGGTGCAGCTTCGCTCCGGACACGGGCAATCACGATGCAGCCAGCGCCATTATCCAGTACGCCTCCGGCGCGCATGCCGCGTACAGCCAGAATTTCTATACGCGACGCGGTGCGGCGCGGCGTGGCGCGACCGTAATTGGCTACCGTGGGACCATGACGTTTGACTGGTACCAGAACGATCTCCTGGTGCATCATCACCATTCCGACAGAGTCGAGCGACATCATTTCGACGCGCCGGCAGTGGGCCACCACGGTGGTGATACAGAGTTGGCCCACGACTTCCTTGCCGTTATCCGCGCTACCGGCGTCTCACGCTCACCGCTGAAGGCCGGCCTGCTGAGCGCCGAGATGTGCCTCATGGCACGTGACTCATGCCGGACGGCGTCGTTCCAAGAATTTAATGCTTAGCAGACGTCGATGCGCACCCGTTACCTTGCTGCTACGCGGCGCCGCCGGGGGCTTAGGGCGCGACAAACCGGTCCGCTGGGGAGCGGCGCTAGCAGGGAGGATATGTGATCGGGGATATAGCGTCAGTACGTCAGATGGTTAGAGCGACGGACGAGGCGCTCCTCTCCGTCCACAACGTTTCACGCGTCTATGGCCGGGGCCATCATGCCGTGACCGCCTTGACAAACGTGACGTTCGAAGTACGGCCAGGGACGCTGGGGGCCATCACCGGCCGCTCCGGCTCGGGCAAGACAACCTTACTCAACCTGATCGGCGGCCTCGATACACCCACGGCAGGAACAATCCTCGTCGCGGGTCGCGACGTGACAAGGCTGACCGAGCGCGAGCGCACGGTGATGCGCCGTCACGACGTCGCCTTTATCTTCCAATCATTTGCCCTCCTGCCCATGCTCTCCGCTCTCGAGAACGTCGCGCTCGCCCTGCATATCGCCGGTGTCTCCGCACGCGCGCGCCAGCGCCGCGCGCGCGATGTGCTCGATATGGTAGGCCTCAGCGAGCGCCTCGATCATCGCCCGTTTGAGCTGTCCGGCGGCGAGCAAGAGCGTGTCGCCATCGCGCGGGCGCTGGCGACCAAGGCGCCCCTCATCCTGGCCGACGAGCCGACAGGCGAACTGGACACGGCGACGGGCCGCGACATCATCGCCCTGCTCGTCGATGTCGTCCGATCCCAACGCGTCTCCCTGCTCGTGGCGACCCACGACTCAGCCGTGGTCGCGGCGTCCGATGTCGCCTATCGCCTCGTCGACGGCGTCTTACAAAGGATGGAGTAGCGGCGGTAGAGATACGCGCGGAGATATGCTGGCGCGCGGAACACGGGAGAAATCTCTGACATGATCGTTTGCGACAACCTGGTGAAGATCTACAAGGTGAGCGCGCTTGAGGTCGTCGCCTTGCAGGGACTCGACCTCTCTATCGCGGCCGGTGAAATGGTCGGCATCGTCGGGAAGAGCGGGAGCGGCAAGAGTACACTGCTGAACATCTTGGGCGGAAACGATGTCCCTACGGCGGGGAAAGTACAGGTTGGGGGGCACAACCTGCTCGCCCTCTCGCCGAAAAAGCTGGCCCATTACCGCCGTCATGTCGTCGGCTTCGTCTGGCAGCAAACGGGGCGCAACCTGTTGCCCTATCTCTCAGCGCTCCAGAACGTCGAGCAGCCGCTCTACTACGCCGGAACGGCCGGCCGGGCCGCGCGCATGCGCGCCGACGAACTCCTTCAGCTTGTCGGATTAGGCGACCGCTTGCGCCACAAGCCGACCGCCCTCTCCGGCGGCGAACAGCAGCGCGTGGCCATCGCCGTCGCGCTAGCCAACAACCCACAGGTGCTGCTGGCCGACGAGCCGACCGGGGAGTTGGATACCAAGACGGCGCAGGAGATTCTCGGTGCGCTCAAGATGGTCCAGGAGCGCCTGGGCGTCACGGTGGTGGTGGTGACCCACGATGCGACGGTCGCGGACATCGCCGACCGGACCGTGGCGATCCGCGATGGGCGGACCAGCGCCGAGCGCGTGCGCATCGAGCCGGCCATCGCCGGGGAGGGCGCTGCGATAGGTGTGGCGACGGCGACGCATCGCGAGTACGTCGTGGTGGACCGAGCCGGGCGGCTGCAAATCCCGCCGGACTATCTGCATGCGCTTGGGATCAAAGACCGCGCGGTGCTGCGCCTCGAAGACGGGCGCATCGTCGTCGAGCCCATCCTCTCAACACAGGCGGGTATACGGCGGGAGGGTTGAAGGATGAGGAGGATTGAAGCGCTCTTATCGCTCATGGTGCGCCGTGCGACGGCAACGCCGGGTCTGCTGATGATCCGCGCTGTCGGGGTGCTTGTGGCCGTCACGCTCGTCGCCGGTGTCTCCTTATACAGCACGGCCATGGGCGACGCCATGCTACAGGCACGCCTCAAGACCGACCCTAGCAATAGCACCGTCGCCGTTAGCCTGACGGGCCGGCCGCTCACGGGCTCTAGCTATGCCACGCTGGACCGCTATATCCGCCACCAGGAGGCGCCTGACCTGGCGTTGCCGCTGCGCAACACCTATGTCCATCACACTACATCTACGGTAGCGGTCTATCGCCTCAGCGTCCATGGGACTCAAGCCAGAGGTGTGCCAATCACGCCTCTCGCCCTGGACTACTATGATGGTCTCGCCAGCGAGATCAGGATGGTGTCGGGGGCCGTTGACGTCCCAGCGCGCTTGTCCAATGGAGACGCTCCCGTGCTCGTCTCACAGTACACGGCGCGGAGCCTCCACCTTCGTCTGGGCGACCGCCTCGTCTATGGCTATGGAGCGAATCCTCTCACGACGATCGCGCCGCCCCTCGTCGTCGCCGGTATCTTCGTGCCCCGCGATGGTAACAGCGCCTTCTGGGGCAGCAACGCCGGGGACGCGACATACCGCTCGCTGGTGACGCCGCGTTTAGCAACATTCCAGCTATTCGCCGCGCATAATCAGCCCTTCGGCCCCGCGTATTTCTGGTCACAGGAGACCGAGTTGTCAGCCGTACATCTCGCCGACGCCCATGCGCTCCTGAGTCGTATCGACCGCGTGCAGAGCAAGGTCGCATCCCTCGCTCCCGGTACGAGTCTCATCACCGCTTTAGGTTTGAACATCGACGGCTTTCTATATCAGTACAATCTACTCCCCTCCATCCTCTTGATCCTGGTTGTCCCCATCGTCGCCCTGATCCTCTACGCCGTCGTGGTGACGACCGCACTGGTTCTGGATCGCCAGGCCGGCGAGATTGTACTGATGCGCAGCCGCGGAGCCACGCGCACCCAGGTGTTCGTCCTCTACGTGTGCGAGGGGATTACTCTTGCCGTCATCGCCGTGCTCGTTGGACCGCTCCTCGGCTTGCCTCTCGCGCGCGTGATCGGTCATGCATCGGGGTTCCTATCATTCGGGGGTGGTCTCCCGTTCACAGTACGGCTCGACCCCCAGACCTATCTATATGCCGGCGTCACGGCGCTGCTATGTCTTGTGGCCGGTTTACTACCCACCTTGGGCGCGGCGCGCCGATCGATGACGTCGTTCAAGGGAGAGCAGGCACGCCCACGCGGGCGACCACTGTGGCAGCGTCTCTTCCTTGATCTCATCATGTTGATCATCGCCCTATATGGCCTCTGGGCGCTGGTACGCCAAGGCCCTGTGACCTCGGGCGCCGCGACGGCTGTGGTAGCAGAGGACCCTCTCATCGCCATCGCGCCCCTGCTCTTCACCGTAGCCATCACGCTGGTCATTAGCCGTCTCCTACCGTGGCTGGCCTCCCTCGGTCTACACGCGCTGGGCCACTTATCGTCGCCCGCCGCGTACGTGGCCCTGCAAGGCGTCGCGCGTGCGCCGCGCCAGCCGATGCGCCTGGTGCAGCTCTGCACGCTGACCTTGACGCTGGGCATCTTCGCTGCAACAGTAGCCGGGGTCGAGGCGCACAACCTGTCCGACCAGCAGATGTACGACACGGGAGCCACGGTTCGCTTGAGCGAATCATTCGACCGCGCGCACGCCTCCCCACGTATGCAAAACGAGCCCGACAGCATGCCCCTGTCCGCGCACCTCAAGCTCCCCGGTGTCCATGCCGTTACCCCCGCGCTACGTTACGAGTCTGTCGGCAACATCATGAACACGACGGACGACGGAACGATTGTGAACGTGCTGGGCCTTGATCCGGCCACAGCCGGGCGCGTCATGTGGTTTCGTCCCGACTTCGCGGATCAACAGGTCACCCAATTGCTACGGAGCGTGGCCGCGCCTGGACCGAACGCGATTGTCAGCGATTCTTTCCTGCGGGCGAGCGGCCTGCACAGCGGCGATACGTTCAACGTGACGTTGACCACCAACGTGCGGGTGTTGTTTCGCATCGCTGCCGTTGCGCACTACTTCCCTACGCTCAACCCGCGCGAGGCTCCGTTTGTGGTGACGAACCTGGCCTATCTAACGCGCGTGAGCAAGAGCCACGGTCCCAACGAAGTCTGGCTGAACACCAATCAAAGCCCGACTGCCATTGATCGCCTGCTCACGGTAGCGCATACGTGGCCGCGACAGATCTTGAGTAGCGTGGGGGTGACCCCAGCCATCACGGAAGGAGGCGACCCACTCACGATAGGGATATACGGCGTCGTCTCAGTGGGCTTCCTGATCGCGGTGGCCCTCGCGCTGCTTGGGCTGATCGTCTACGCGTATCTCTCGCTGCAGCAGCGCCTCTCCGAGGTTGCCATCGTCCGGGCGCTGGGATTATCGCAGGGCCAAGTCCGCTCCCTCGTGCTCTTCGAGCAGGTCTTTCTACTCGGGGCGGCGATCCTGGGCGGTCTCATCGCGGGACTGTCGACCACGCAGCTATTCCTGCCCTATGTGCCGATTGCCACCAATATGATGCCGCCGTTCTTGGTCGTGATGCCATGGGGCGCCATCGGAGAGTTTGTCCTGGCTCTTCTCGTCGTCTTCGTGCTCGCCCTTAGCCTTCACGTCTCGCTGCTGCTGCGCTTGCAACTTGGGCGCGTGCTGCGCCTGGGAGAAGGATAATGTGAGAGTGCCGTCCGCATCAAGACGATACGGATGCGTCTGACGCTCTCCGCCGCGCAGCCTAACGCGTTGTCTTTCCTTTCCCCGCGCGCCACAGGTCCTAATCAGTGTACGATAGCCAGAATCTGGGGGCGATTGAGGTAGGATCAAAGATCAATCGAGATAGCTACCGAAGAACGCCTCTGAGCTATGACCGCCCCAGCCATGCTCACCGGGGAAGAGATCGAGTGTCAGGCGATCCGCCGCGCCTGCCGCCTCATAGATATGCCGCACCTGTGTAAAACAGGCCATCGCCGTATCAACGCGAAAGCACGAGTCATACGTGCCGATGTCGACAAGCAGAGGTCGGGGCGCCAGCAAACCCTGTAGGTCAGGTAGGTCCACGAGCTTGAAGAGGCCCGGCGCTACTTGCATGCCACAGTAGTTGGCGTCGCGCATGCCGAAGTAGGCCCAGAGATCGCTGTAACAGATAATTTCAATCGCCTTGAAGCGCGTGTCGCAGAGGGCGGACCAGAGCGCCATGGCGCCGCCGCCGCTCAGGCCCATGACGCCTAGGCGCGCGGGGTCCACGAAAGACAGCGTGCAGGCGAAGTCGGTAGCGGCCATGCCGTGCGCAATGTTGATCGAGAGCGGAGTCATGCCGAGCATGGTGGCATGCAGGTAGTAGACGTTACACCAATCACTACCGCCATTCTGAGTTCGCCAGTTCGGCTTCCGCGTGTCGTTTCGTTCGCCGGCGCCAATCCAGTCAATGGCGACGGTCACGAAGCCGCGCTGGGCCATCTGGCGCCCATAATCGCAATTGTGGCGGCGAATCTCCTCACGCAACTCGGGCGACGAGTCGTTGCCCATCACTGGCTCCTTGCCAAACGGGCCGTGCCCGTGCCAGCAGAGGATGGCCGGCAGCTGTTCACCCACCTGCGCGCCCTGTGGCCGGCTGACGAGACAGGTAGCCGAGAGGAACTCCTGTACGTCGATGAGCCAGCGCTGTGTGATGAGGCCGTTGTGCTCCCACTCAGCCAGCAGTTGCGGGTTGAGCGGCGCGCGCTGCGGAAAGTCACCCAATGTAGCCAGGACGGCAGGGAGCGCTTCCTCCTGCCAGCCATGGAACTCGCCAGCTGTACGTCCTGTGAAGCGATACGTGGGATGGTGCTGGAGCGCGAGCTGCTCGAACATGCGCTGCGGACTCAGATTACGAAATGACATCCGGCGACCTCTCCTTCCTGAGTTGACACTATAAGGCATACCGGCGCCAGTTCTTCCATATACTGCATGACGCCTCGTGCCGACATCCGCCGTTACTCCTCACGCCGGTATACCACGACGCCGGCGACGATCGTCATATCCACCAGGATCTCACCCGTGGCGGGATTGACACGGAACACCGTCAGATCGGCCGGGCCGCCCTCATGCACCGTTCCGCGTCCGTCCGCCCCGTCGAGCCGTAAGAGTCGGGTGGGATTGGTCGAGGCCATGCGCACGGCCTCCGCCAGCGTCGCATCGGTATGACGCACGGCGTTGGCGACCCCCTCCGGGAGCGTGCTGGCGGAGCCGGCCATGTAGGGCGTGCCCGCCAGGTTCAGCCGGCCGTTGGGGAGGAGCTCAACCTTACCGCCGACCGCCGACTCGTAGGTGCCCGGCGGTAGACCGGCCACGGCCACCGCATCGCTGACCAAGATGCCGCGCTCGACGCCCTTGGCGCGTAGGAATACCCGCATTAGTGGCGGCGGCAGATGATGCCCGTCGAAGATCATACTGGCGCACAGGCGGTCGTCGGCCAACTGGTCCCACAGATAGTTAGAGTGGCGCGGCAACAACGCGTGCGAGCCGTTGCCGAGGTGCGTCGACAAGCGGGCGCCGGCGGCCACCGCCGCCTGCAGTTGCTCCGTGCGCGTCGCGGTATGTCCGATCGCAACCACGACACCGTCAGCCGTCACACGGGCGATGAAGTCGGCGCTGCCGGGTTGCTCGAGCGCCAGCGTGATGATACCCACCCGCCCGCCGGCCGCCTCCTGCCAGCGCCGGTACTCGTTAAAGCTTGGCGGGCGCACATGTGCCAGCGGATGCGTGCCGCGCGCGCCATCCTCCGGCGAAATGAAGGGCCCCTCGACGTGAATCCGCGGGATCGCGTGCGCGACCAACGGGTCGGCGGCGCAGGCGGCCGCAATGGCGGCGAGGCTGCGACAGATACGAGCTTCGGATTGCGTGATCACCGTTGGACAGATGGCGGCCACGCCCTTGGCCCATAGCGACCGTATGAGTTGAGCGATCGTGTTTGCCGTGACGTCCGCAGCCTGGACGTCGTGTCCACCATATCCGTTCACCTGAATATCCAAGAAGCCCGGGGCGATCCAGCGCTCCGGCGCGCTCTCGACAGACGTGATGCGTGCGAGGCGCGGTCCGTCGAAGCGCAGGACGACGACAGCGCCGTTTTCGACCAGGCGACCTTCGAGCAACATTGCGTCCGTATCCCCCCCTCTCCACTCCTATTTGACCTCTGACCTCTGCTATTGTACAGTAGTGTAGCGCTTTAGTAAAACGCTACACTACACCTATGGATGGAGAGGGGAACGGGCTTCTTCCGGGACAACAATCAAGAAAAGGGGCTGTCATGAAGCGGTATGTGATAGTGGGGACAAGTCATCGCGCGTTGAGCATGTACGCCAGGCCGATCGTGGAGCGCTTCCAGGACACCGCCCAGCTCGTGGGCGTCTACGACGTCAACGGGGCACGGGCGGAGTATGTCAGCCAGGCGTGCGGCGGCATCCCCGTCTTCGATAGTTTCGATGCGATGATCCGCGGCGCCGCGCCTGATTGCGTTATTGTCACGACGGTGGACCGGTACCACCACGAGTACATCATCCGCGCCATCGAGTCCGGTTGCGATGTTATCACCGAGAAGCCGATGACGATCGACGCGGAGAAGTGCCGCGCCATCCTCGCCGCCGAGCAGCGCACGGGCCGACAGGTCGTCGTCACCTTCAACGCCCGCTTCGATCCGTATACAACGCGCATGAAGGAACTGCTGCGCGAGGGCGCGATCGGGCACGTCCTCGCCGTCGATCTGGAGTGGTTCCTCGATACGAGTCACGGCGCCGACTACTTTCGCCGCTGGCACCGACGCAAGGAGAACTCCGGCGGCTTGCTAGTCCATAAGGCGACGCACCATTTCGATATGGTCAATTGGTGCATCGAAGCCGAGCCGTGGACCGTCTATGCTTCCGGTGAGCGCCGCGTGTACGGCCCACCCGCCCGGAGCGCGGAGAGCGCTGCTCCACCTGCGCCTATACCGGCGCCTGCGAGTTCTACGTGGACTACCGCGCTAACCCCGTGCTCAAAGGGCTCTACTTTGACGCCGAGCACATAGACGGCTACTACCGTGACGCCTGTGTGTTTGCCCCAGAGATCGATATCGAAGACACCATGAGCCTATCGGTACGATACAAGAACGGGATTCTCCTGACCTACTCCTTGATCGCCTACAGCCCCTTCGAGGGCTGGCGGGCGACCTTCACGGGCGTCGGAGGACGCATGGAGGTGCGACAATTCTCCAGTGGACGCCAGGCGAACGACCCAAACAGCTACATCGACGTCTATAATCGGAGAGGCGAAAAGGTCACCTACGAGATTCCCAAGCTCACCGGGACGCACGGGGGCAGCGATGAGGTACTGGCGGCCCGGCTGTTCGGCGGGACGCCAGTGCCGGACCCGCTAGGTCATATGGCGGATTCGCGGGCTGGGGCTATGTCGCTGCTCATTGGAGCAGCGGCGAACACGTCGATTGCCACCGGGAAAGCGGTTGTGATCGATGATCTATTGAGGGGGTAGTACTGCCGGAGCAGCATCTTTACAGGCTGGTGTGTCTGATGGACGTATTAAGGGCGCATCCCGACGCCTACGCGGACGATCTGGAAAAACACTTTCTCCGTCACCTGCGCCCCTTCGCGCGGGATGCGCGGACAACGGCATGTGCAACGGGAGCGCCGTTGAGAAACGTAGAGGCGTAGTATGTCACAGGCGAGAGACGCGGCGGCATCGTCCCTGTACGGGTCGCCATCACCACGGATATTCGGTACGACGGGGCTGCAGGTCACTCTGCTGGGCGTCGGGAGCTCACCATCACAATCTCGTGCCGCCCCCGCTGTTCTAGCGGGCTACCCGAGTCGGCTGGCAAGGGCCGTGCAGGCGAGGAAAATCGCAGCGAAGAAGGTGAAGCTACCTCGCCACCCTCCCAAAATGGAGAGCATCTGCGGTCCGCCCAGGATGGCCAGACCAGTGCCCATGTTGAACCACATCTGGATCGCCGCGAACGTCGACGGACGGTCCGCGGCCTCGGCGCGGTGCCCAACCCAGGCAGTCAATCCAACCGGGACGATGGCAGCTTGCACCCCCAAGACGGCGGCGCAGATCAAGAACACCAGGGGATGTTGCAGCGCTGCGGCGAGCAGCAAGGCTACCGCCGAACCGAGGAGAACCGCGCATAGCACCGGTTGGCGGCCCAGCCGGTCAATCAGCCAGCCCCCTGCGGTCCCAGCGGGGATGCGCGCAACGTAGAAGCCAGCCGTGATCCATCCCACGGCGGCCAGACCGTATATCGCCCCTACGGTCTGGCCGAATGCGCCCAGCAGGAGGCCGAAACCGGAGGAGGATAGGAAGAGGATGAGCGCCGCCAGGCGCGTGGCCGAGGTGGACAGGACGCTCAAGGGGTTGAGCAACCGTGGGCGAGCGCGTGGTTGCCGTCGACGTGGGAGGAAGAGTGCGACGGCGGTCCCCAGCAGGGTAACGCCTATCACATACGCGACCATACCGCGTGGTCCCACCCAGCCTTCCAGCGTGCCGAGCAGGGCGACCCCCAGAGCCTGGCCGATGAAAACGCCGGTATAGAGCGCCCCTGAGGCACGCCCATAGGCGCCGGGGCCCGCCAGGTCCAGGGCGAAGGCTGTGCCCGCGGTCCACAGGACGCTCGCGCCCCAGCCCCACAGAGCCGCCGCTGGGACCAGCACCGCGATGTTACCTGTAACCAGGGCAACCGCACCGAACACGCCGTAGGCCAGTGTGCCCAGCACGAACGCTGTATATTCACCCAACCACGCCATGCTATAGCTCGTAAACGTCAGGCACACGAAGGCCACCAGATAGATCGTGGCCAGGACCGCGCTGGCGGCGCCGGCGCCGAGGTGGTACGTGGCCAGCAGATACGGGCCGATGAACTGCTGGAAAGCGCCAGCGCCGAGGAAGACGAGTACGAAGGCGGCGCTGAGTTGCCGCAGCGCAAGGTCCGAGCGCGTCTCGGCGCCCTCTGGGGTTCCCCCCGCATGGCCGGATGTGCCGGTCGGCGTGGCCGAGTGGCGCCGACCCATCAGGCGAGTGACAGCTTGACGGGGCGGTCCTGCTGCGCCGACTGCTCGGCCGCGAAGATGATCTCCTGCGTCTTCACGGCGCTCGTGATATCGGGCATCGACGTCTTGTCGCGCAGGACGCAGTCTACGAAGTGGTTCATCTCGCCCTGGAAGGGATGGTGTATGACATCGGGTGTGTCCGGCATGACTGTGGGGATCGCGGCCCAACCGGTTTGCCCTTCGGTGATTTCCGAGTAGAAGCGATTCTGTACCAACGTGTTCTTGGCGCCGTGCGGACACACGTTGAAGCTATAAGGCATGTTGCCCTTGACCATAGCCCTCACCTCTTTGTAGGAAGGACGCCGACTCTTGGTCGAGGTACACCGTGGCATGCGAACAGGTCCGTAGGATGGACGCCGGACAAGCAGGCGTGACCGGACCTTCCAGCGCCTTTTGCACTGCCGCCGCCTTGCGTCCCTCGGGGACCACAACCAACACATGCGGCGGGGTGAGCAAAGCCGGGATCGTCAACGTGATAGCGTGCTGCGGCACGTCATCGACGCGGGCAAAATGCCCTTCGCCTACTTGTTGGCGGCGAGACGCGGCGTCTAGCGTGACGATCGCGAGATCCCTCTCAGTGTGAAAGTCCACTGGAGGGTCGTTAAACGCTAAGTGTCCGTTTTCTCCGATGCCCATCACGCACGCGACCGGACGGTGCTCTCTCAGGAGCGCGCTGTAGCGTTCCATCTCTTGCTCCAAATCTGGCGCATCACCCTTGATGCCGAAAAAAGTCTTGGGGTGAGCGGCCTGGACGAGTTTCTCCCGCATGTAGCGTCGAAAGCTAGCGGGATGATCCTCCGGTATGCCTATGTATTCGTCCATATGGAATACGCTGATCTTGTTCCATGGCACGGCCGTGAGACCGCCCAACGCTTTGATAAACGACAACTGCGAGTTGCCGGTGGCAAGGATGACCGCAGCCTCGCCGCGTTCCTCCACAGCAGTCTGGAGAATCTGTGCGAGGTCTCCGGCTGCGGCAGCCCCGGCCGCAGCATTGGAGGCATACGCCGTGACGCGCATCTTGTCGACCATCGACGTCGTACTCATGGCTGTCCGTCCTTCCTTTTCTTACTCCGTCGTGCTGCGTCATGCCAATCGTCTACCTGTGCCCTGTCCTCTCCTGCGTCCCGTGACCAAGTCAGCTTTCGTGGGCGCCTGTCCCATAGGCTGCGCATTGGTCCGGAGGAGTGGCCCCGCCCTGTCTATATCCCCGCGTCCGCATAGCGACCTGACCGGAAGATCGACACCTATCCGGCACAGCTATGCACCGTACCGTCACGCGCCACATGACTCACGCACAACAAGATGACAGGGTAGGACGATGTGCTCTGGCTGGGTCAATGTACCGTTCATTCTCTTCAGCAGCATCCCCATCGCATGCGCCCCCGCCGCGAGTATCGGTAATCGAACAGTCGTCAATGCCGGATTCAGATAGGCGCTGAATGGCTGGTCGTCGATTCCGATGAGGGCGATGTCCTCGGGCACCCGCAATCCCGCGCGCTGGATTGCTCGCATTACGATAGCCGCGACCGTGTCATCGGACGTGACAATGGCGGTTGGCGGCGTGGCCAAGTTGAGCAAGCGCATTACCGCCTCATGCCACGGGTCTATCGCTGTTGTGTAGTCCTCTAGGAAAGTGTAGGAGTCCTGGAACTGGATGTCTCTCGTCACAAGCGCACGCCGATAGCCGAGAAGGCGTTCCGCTGTACTGCGCCGGTCTGCCGGCCCGTGTAGGTGCGCGATATGTCGGTGACCGAGACGTACAAGATGAGCGACGGCCGACTCCACCCCTCCCGCATTATCCCAATCGACGCGGTCGAATCTATCGGCGTCCGTCGCGCGGTTAACCAAGACGACCGGAACGCCCGCTGCTTGCAAAGGGAGAAGATGTGTATCCTGCGTATAGTGCGACGTCGACAGGAAGATGACACCATCAATCTCCTTCGCTAGCAAGAGGCCAACCACATGCTGCTCATCGCCCGCATGGCGCGCGTTGACCATGAGAATATTGTAGCCCGCGTCCCGTGCGATCGGCTCCATCACGTTCAGAGCCTGGAGAAAGAGTGGCGTCTCGATCTCGGCCAGTACGACGCCAATAGTGGCCGTGCGCCCGTGAACCAAGCTGCGCGCTACGCGGCTAGGATGGAACGCCATCTCCCGCATGACCTGCTGGACACGCTCATGTGTGTCGGCCGACATAGCACTCGAACGTCCGTTGAGGGCGTTTGACACCGTCGTCACTGACACATCGGCCGCGTCTGCCACGTCTTTAATTGTTACGCGCCCGGCTCCACGCGTCCCAGGTTGACGTGTCCGCTCCGCACTCGGCATCGTGCCACCTTTATGTGACGCTGTATTAAAGCACATGTAGCGTTTTAGTAAAACGCTACACAAGATAATGAAAACATGATAGCGAGACATGACCTGTCTTGTCAAGACCTTTAGGCCTAGGGTGTTAGTGTTCTATGATTATGTCACCGTCTAACTGTCCAGTGAAAATGTCACCCTGTAGATATGAAAGACAGAGTGACATTGACCATGCAGGAACAGAAGCGCCTCTTGGTGCTCAATCGGATGGAACACGGGGAGATGACGGCGATGGACGCAGCCGGAGCATTGGAGGTAGCGGTGCGCCAGGTACGTCGGCTGGTCGCGACCTATAGGAAGGACGGGGCGAGCGCCCTGGCCCCTGGCAAGCGGGGGCGCACGTCGGGGCAGGCCACGCCGCAGGAGGTGCGCGCGCGGGTGCTGACCGTGGCGGCCACGACCTATGCGGATACCAACCACCAGCACCTGCGCGACTTATTGGAGGAGCGCGAGGGGATCGCGCGCTCACGGGCGACCGTGCGGCGCATCCTGCTGGACGCGGGCTTGCCGAGCCCGCGCCGCTGTCGGCGACGGGTGCATCGGCGCCGTCGCGAGCGGCGGGCGCAGGAGGGGGCGCTCGTGCAGATCGACGGGAGCCCACATGACTGGCTGGAAGGACGCGGGCCGCGCCTGACCTTGCGCGCGGCCATCGATGACGCGACCGGGCAGATCCTCGCCGCCGTCTTCCGGACACAGGAGGATGCCCATGGCTACATGCGCCTGATGCGCCAGCTCGTGGTGGCGCACGGGTGCCCGCTGGAGATCTATCACGATCGGCACGGCATCTTCCAGGTCAACAGCCCCCGTGCGGAGAGCGTCGCGGAGCAACTGGCGGGCGCGCGGGAGCCCACCCAGTGCGGGCGCGTGCTCCAGGAGTTAGGGATCACCGCCATCGCGGCGCGCTCGCCCCAGGCCAAGGGGCGTGTCGAGCGTCTCTTCGGCACCCTACAGGAGCGCCTGCGGATCGCCTTGCGTCTGGCCGAGGCCGGAACCCTGGAGGCGGCCAACGCGCTGTTGCCCACCTTCATCCCGGCGCACAACGCGCGCTTCGCCGTCCCGGCGGCCGATCCCACCCCCGTCTGGCGCCCGTTCGTGCCGCACTCGCGCCTGGACGCGGTGATTTGCTTCACCTATGCGCGCACGGTCGCCGCCGACAACACGGTGCAGTTCGCCGGGCGCACGCTCCAAGTGTTGCCCGACCGCACGCGGGTCAGCTACACCCACGCCCACGTCACGGTCCACGAACGCCTCGACGGGAGTCTCGCGGTCTATTATCAGGGTCGCTGCCTGGCGACGCAGGACGCGCCGCCGTCCGCGCCGACCGTACGGGCGCGGCGGCGATCGACCCCGCCCGCGTCAGTGGCGGCGTCGCCCGCCGTTCCGTCTCCGGCGCCCCCGACCTCCACCGCGCCGGGTGAGGGTTCGCGTCGCCCGGCAGCGACGCACCCCTGGCGGCGTCCGTTCGCCCCCGCCCGGACACAGCGACGGGTGGGGCGCCATGAGCGGGCCGACGCGCGCCGCACCGGGGCTCCCGAGGCCGGGGGGTGGGGGGGGCGTAGCCCCCACGGGCCTGCCGGGGGCAAGCGGGGGCGCCGCGGCTTGACCGCCCCGGCGGGGTCCCCTGCGAGACTGCGGGGCCGAGGGAGCGGACGGTGGACGAGCTGGTCCGTACCGCTCCCTCGGCCCCGCAGGCGTCCGCAGGGGTGCCGCGGGCCGTCAAGCCCCAGCCGCCGCGTGGTCGCGGACACACGGCGGCGTGGCCCCCACCTCGCGCCGCGCGTGCGCCCGCATCCGCAAGGGCGTCGAGACCGTCGGCTCCCACCTGACCGAGCGCTTCGCCGTCGCCCGCATCCGCGTCCATGATCTGTGGCACTTCCAGCATCGCCTCATCCGCAAGATCCTGGCCCACGCCGTCGGGGTTTTCCTCAACCTCCAAGAGGGGTGCGCCGCTTGACCTCGACGGCTTGGTGACCACGTAAGATCGACAAAGAGTCGCACATTAGGTACTTCTTATTCATGGCGCATCCTCCTCGCCTGTGTCCACGCACAACCCTTGTTAAGAGGATGCCCCATGCAACGATCAACTGTCAAAAAGACGGATGAGGGACTACTAGTTTTTTTGTGCCCGACAGCCTGGTTGTAAGATCCGGTGAGGAAGTGGCTCTTGGGCGCTTTTGATGTGCCCGAAATGGCGATACCCTGGGGCTCCAGAGGCATGGTATCTCTGGGGAAGGACAGGATCGCCATGTTGACCAAGCTCTTCTTTCCAACGGTCGCAGGAGTGCG
>JAABVA010001387.1_pt1 | contig 26200 bp, 20 predicted proteins | sample 5560331 | NCBI WGS metagenome assembly JAABVA01 (sample SAMN12812661, study PRJNA571458) | rock metagenome | isolation source: Antarctica rocks | place: Antarctica: Victoria Land, Mt New Zealand sud | collected 2016-01-07
CCCTGACCTACCATAGCACTGGGCAGCAGTGGCTCTTTGGCACCAATGGCAGCCTGTCCTCCATCACCGATAAAAACGGCAATCGCATCTCGCTGAGCGAGAGTGGCACCTTGACCACCTCCATCACTGATACGCAGGGACGTGTCGTCACGGTTGGGCACAATAGCTCCAACCTGCTCTCTGGCCTCACCGACTCGACGGGACGTAGCACCGCCTATGCCTACAAAAACAACAACTTGACCAGTTCCACCGACCTGCTGGGCAAAGCGACGGGCTATACCTATACCGGGACCGACATCACCACCGTCATCGATGCCCGCCACAACACCACCAGCATTGCCTATGATAGCAGTCATCGTGTGACCTCGATCACCGATCCCATGAGTGGTGTGACGAAGTTCACCTACAACAGTGGCACCACCGTTGTCACCGATGCCAACGGACATGCCAGCACCTATACCTACGACAGTAGCTTCAAAGTCAAAATGACGACGGATGCCCTGGGTCATGCGAGTCAAACGGCCTTTGATACCACCAACTACAATGTGACCTCGACCACCGATGCGTTGCAAAACACCAACCTCTTCGGGTTTGACACGAAGAACAACCTGACTATCGTCACCGATGGCAATGGCAACAGTAGCAAGGCAACGTACACCAACTCGTCGTTCCCATACTCTCCCGATAGCTCGACGGATGCTCAAGGCAACACACTGAGGTATGCCTACGACGCGGTGGGCAACGTGAAGCAGACCACCGACCCGCTCGCCACGCAGAACAACGAGACGTACAGTTACAATAGCAACGGCACGCTCTCTAAAGCTACCGATGCCAATGGCAACGCCACCAGCTATGGCTATGACAGCAAGGGCAACCTGACCAGCGTCACCCCACCCAGTCCGCTCGGCTCGGAAACGCTGACCCCTGATGCCCTCAGTCGCGTGAGCAAGGTCGTCGATGGCAACGGCAACAGTACCAGCTTCGAGTACAATACGCTGGACCGTATCACCAAGATCACTTACAAGGATGGCTCAACGACGCGCTACACCTATGACGATGATGGCAACGTGTTGACATTGACCGATAACACGGGTGAGACGGACTTCACCTACGATGCCCTCAACCGCATGAGCAGCAAGAAGTTGCCCAATGGCACGGTGCTCTCCTATGGCTACGACAACGTCGGCAACCTGACCAGCTACAGCGATGCGGGCGGGACCGTGACCTATGGTTACAACCAGGTCAACCTGCTTACCTCGCTCACTGAGCCGAGTGGAGCCAAGACCACGTATGGCTACGACAACGCCAATCGTCGCATCAGTATGGCTTTGCCCTCTTCCACAGGCATCACGGTGAGTTATGGCTACGATAACGCAGGGCATACGCTCTCCATCAAAGCCGTGAAGGGCAGCACCCAACTGTTGTACCTGACCTATAGCTACACCAAGACGCTCAAGACCCGTGCCACCTACAACGATGACACGTTGCTCAACTACATCTACGGCTACACGTATGATGCTTTGAACCGCTTGACGGGTGCATCGGGTTTACGGGGTACCAGTACGAGCTACACCTACGATGGAGCAGGCAACCGCACCTCAGCGACCAGTCACGGTATCACCACCACCTACAGCTACAACAATGCCGATGAGTTGGTGAGCAGTTTGGTCAATGGCACCACCACGACCTACAGCTACGATGGCAACGGCAACCAGCTCACGGGTGCTGGACGCACCTTCAGCATCAACGACAAGAACCAGATCACGGGTATCAGTTCCGGTAGTTCCAACGATAGCTACACCTACAGTGGCGTGGACCAGACTGACCGCGTGCAATACAACGGGGCTAGCGCGATCTACAGTTCCCTCGGCCTGAGTGGGGATGGAGCGGGAGGCTCGTCTGCCACGTATTATACTCGTACCAATGGCGGGCAACTCGCGAGTGAAAGGACGACCAGCGGCACGTACTACTACCTGACGGACGATCTCGGCTCCGTCCTCAAGGTCGTCGATAGCAGTGGGAATGTCAAGAACAGCTACTACTACGACCCCTACGGCAACAGCTTGAACAAGAGCGAGACCGTCACCAACCCCTGGCAATTCGCCAGTGGCTACTATGACGCCAACACGGGCTTGTACAAGTTCGGCACACGCTACTACGACCCGCAGTTGGGACGCTGGACGCAGAAGGACCCGATAGGTGGCAGTGTGGGTAAGGTTGGATCGGGCAATCCGTATGTCTATGCGGGCAACGAGCCCAATATGCTCACGGATTCGAGTGGGAGAAATCCTTGGATATGTGCGTTAGGGATTGTGGCTACGTTTTTTTTCACTATACCTAGTTACATCGCCCTTTTAGCTGCTCTCCCCGCGATTACTACTTATCTCCTGACAAACTTCACCGCTGTTGGGGTGGGGTTATTTGCAGGTGTAATAGGCATTGGTCCTGTTATAGCATTTGTAATAGGTCTCGGACTTGCTTTCACCATTGGTTTTATAGCAGCTCTCATTCTCGCTCTCCTCCCTTGTTTTCAATCGTGAATGTGGAGAAACTGATTTAAGAACTGCTTTTTACTCTTGACGATGGCTTGGTAGCGAAATACCGAATGAGTATGAGTCTTCACATACTTCGTAGTGAAGACTCACCTTTCGTACAGATAAAATTTGTTGAAAAATACTTTCTCTCATCAAAGTGTTTTGGTAAGTGGTAAGTACCCAACAAAACTTTTTTCAAAAATCCTGCACTTAGCTTTTTTAGATGTTTAAGTCGCTCTAAAATAAGGGAAGGTTAGTAATATGGAAGATACATCGTCACGGGCATTTTTAAGAGGAACAATAGGAGCAGTAGTGTTATTAGTATTATCAATTATCTACTTATTTGTAGGTAGAGCATCAATGCTAGCCTTCATTTTGGCAATCATCGCCATCATAATTTTTCTTATAAGTTTTATCTTACTCCTCTCACTATATATACTTAGTAAAAGGAAGAAATAAGCGGATACTTTATCTAGTAACTACAGAGCAAATACTCATATGTCGAATGTGCATGAAATTATCAGCGTTGTCTTGCAACGGTAACCTACCATTGCCAGTGTCTCGTCGTACCTATGGAGGGAGTGCGAGAGGACATGCGCTACGAAACGGCGGCGAGACACAAACATATTGGTTGTGTCTCGTCGCTTCCTCCTCTATGCTGGTCAATTAGTCAGTGAGCGCACAACCGGAGGCATATACTACTACCTGACGGACGATCTCGGCTCCGTCCTCAAAGTCGTCGATAGCAGTGGGAATGTCAAGAACAGCTACTACTACGACCCCTACGGCAACAGCTTGAACAAGAGCGAGACCGTCACCAACCCCTGGCAGTACGCCAGTGGCTACTATGACGCGAACTGACGAAGGGAAAACGGTCATGGATGCTACGTTAATTGCTTGACATACTACTGCTATCCTGCTATCATATCCTGGCTACCGTGTGCCTATAGCTATTGTATGCGTGTAGGCAAAACCCCTTGCGCCACAAGGCGAAGCAGTGAACGTGTTCGATGGTGTGTGTTGCGAACAGAGCGACACCAACCGAATGTATCGAACATGAAAGATAAGCATCTGGGAATTGGAACTGTGACGGATGGCTCTCCACCTATGCCACCCACGTATCCCCTAGAGCTATGCATGCAGAGGGGGAGTGGGCTGGAAAATATAAGGAGAGAATCATGTTTGCGGTAATTAAAAGTGGTGGAAGACAATACAAGGTTTCTGTGGGCCAGACGCTCCAAGTCAATCGACTCGCGGTCGAAGACGGTGAGCAGATCTTGTTCGACGAAGTGTTGCTGATCTCTGATGCCGATAGCGCGATGGTGGGAACACCATTCGTCGCGAACGCATCGGTGGTGGCAACGGCGGTCAAACAGGCTCGCGGCGAAAAATTGATCGTTTTCCGATACAAACCAAAGAAGCGTATTCGTCATCGCAAAGGCCATCGTCAGGAGTTGACCGTCTTGAGCATTGACGACATTGTAGCGAATGGGAAGAGCCTGATAACAGGCGAGGCTCCCACAGAGAAGACGGTTGCAGAGGATGAAGGCGTAGCGACAGGCGCAAATGCCGATGCCGTTACAGCAGTTGACGAAACTCCCACAACCGAGACAGAGCAAAGGACGCGTCGTCGCCGCACCTCATCAGGTGAGGAGACTGAAAGCACAACGGAGGAGTAAAACGTCATGGCACATAAAAAAGGTATGGGTAGCTCTCGTAATGGACGAGATAGCAACCCTAAGATGCTCGGTGTGAAGAAATATGATGGCGAACTTGTTTCTGCTGGCAGCATCATCGTGCGTCAGCGTGGCACAAAGATTAGGCCAGGGGTAGCCGTTGGCGTTGGGCGTGACCACACGCTTTTTGCTCTCATCGACGGCTATGTCAAATTCGGGCATAGTTCGCGCAAACGTCGCGACGTGAGCATTCTTACCGAGTTTCCTAATCGTCCCTCAATCGCTGAGATACTGGCGAGCTTCGAGGCAGAGGCGCAAGCCGTCCCGGTTAGCAAATAGATTTTTTAGCAAGCCTCTAGTATAGGGCTTGCATTGTACATGTTTTATCTGTAGGGGTCTGAGGAATCGCTCCTGGAGCATGGTGGAAGGGTAAACGTTACTATCGGCAGTTATTGCTGATACGTTCCCTTCCCTCTCCAGGGTCTGATTCCTCAGACCTCTACAGTTTTTTATGGAGCTATTATGTCGTCTCGATCTCTACATGGTACTGCTGAGAGTAGCATCACTCAGCCTCTCGCCGAACTTACAGAGGAGCAACGAGCTGGTCAATCCGCATCTTCCGCGACTTTCCTACGTTCGTTCAAAGCCGCGTCGTTAGCATGGTATGATGCACTCAAACAGGTATTTTCTTGCTATCTTGCCGTCCATCTCGCCATTCTTGCCACTACTATTTTTTCGATTCTCTTTGTGCTACCCGATTTCTCGGATAAATCGTTACATTTCTATACGCTATGGCACGTCTGGCAGCGTTACGACGCCAGTTGGTACAATCAAATTGCACTCAGTGGCTATAAAGAAGCATATCATACCGCTTTCTTCCCGCTCTATCCTCTGCTTGAAAGAAGTTTGCTCCATTTCGTTTCTACTCCCTACATTGCAGGACTACTCATTTCTAACATCGCTGGTCTTGTGATGCTGATGGTTCTCTATCGCCTTGTGCGCGAAGACTTTGGCCCGGAGCAAGCATGGCGTAGCGTCTTGTACCTCTCAGTGTTCCCTACAGCATTCTTTTTTGCCGCCGAGTATAACGAGTCGCTTTTCGTATGCTTGACGCTGCTGAGTTTTTACTATATGCGTCATGGTCGATGGTGGCTGGCGGGACTCTTTGGCCTCCTTGCTGGCTTGACGCGCTCGGTGGGCATACTGCTCCTGGTGCCTTTTGCCTACGAGTATTTATACCAGCACCAGTTCGATCTGAGGAAATTTCGCTTGAGTATTCTGAGCGGCGGACTCTTCGCTGCTGGTATGGGTATCTTTGCCGCGTACTGCTATATTAGATTTCACGACGCGCTCGCCTTCTCGCACGCACAGGCGCACTGGTCACGTGTCTTCGCCTTTCCTGGTGTTGCCTACTTTACGACGCTGCACTACATGAGAGCGAACGGCTTGCTTAGCTTCCTGGGCCTACGGAATGGTTTGGACCTGACAATCGACCTTTTTGTGCTGGTTTTGATCGTGCTGAGTTTCGTTGGTCCCTGGCGTCTGCCGCGTCACTTACTCTCATATGGTTTGTATGCGTTGGTCACTTACGTCTTTTTCCAAATCTTTCCAGTTGCGAACCCATTTCCGCTGACCTCTGTGCCGCGTTTTATGATTGAAATATTCCCTGCATTCATCGTGCTAGCAGGTATCGGTAAGCATCGTGGCTTCAGCCTCAACTATTTGATGATCGCGGGTGCGCTATTCTTCTTTCTCCTGACGCAATATCTCTCAAGTCACTGGATTACCTGATATATCCACAAGAAAGTGCTGGCCTGGCAACCTTGCCAGGCCAGCACTTTCTTGTGGGATTTAATCCATAACACGTTATTGGTTTTTGACCTGCTTGTGATCTTTTCCTTGCGCTGGGTCCACAGGCTGTGTTTGCCCATCAACCTGCTGCTTATTTTGAGCATTTGCTGCTGGGCAGGTGATATTAACTTGATTGGTGTTCGCATCCAGAGCCAACGCACACGTCTGGCCGTTGATAGTGGTCGTACCAGTACAACCTGCGATAACCGTGCCATTGACTGAGCAGTTAACGGTTTTCGCGGTTGGTGTCATGGCAACGCCGTTAATCATCGTCATGATTGCGACGCCATTTCCATCGGTTTGTACTGTGATTGGACTTGCCTTGCCCGTCAGGTTCTGGCAGGTCAGGTTGGTCCAGGTGGCGGCGAAACGCTGACCGAGGAAGTTGAACAAATTGTTTGCGGCAGCCGGATCTGGAGATGCTGCCTGTGATGTAAATTGCATATCAAGTGCGAGACGGCTGGGTGCCGTGTTCATCAAGTTGAGACAATACGCGCGTGTGTTAGCTTGCTGAGAGTTTTGTATCTGTGGCTGGTCAACGCCTGCACGATATGCATTCAGTTTATTGATATTCCGCTGATTGTTGACAAGAACCATTGGGTCAAGGTTTGGCGTCAACGCGACAGGTTTTGCTTGTAACACCGAGGCTTGTAACTCGTTCAATGGAAGTGATGTTATTGTCTGTCCTGGGTCGGCGAGGTCAGCAACCTTCCAGGGCGTACAACCCAGGGCGCCATCTATGGCAATACTCAAGAGGCGGTTATCGCTACCATTAGTGAGTACTGTTGCATTTTGTAGCTGTGCTGTGTTTGCGGCATTCAACTGTGCAATTTGATTGTTGGCGGTAACGAGGTAAGCGGTCGTTACGTTATCGCTCTGGTCCTGATCAACAACAGAGAAGTCGCGTACCGTCGGGCAGGTCTGTGCATCTTTGCCAATGCCAAGAGCTGGTGGTACGAGCTGACCATTCGCGATGGCCTGTTTTGCGCTCTTGAAGAATGCAGGTGCGTTACAATAGGAAAACTGGCCGAAGATAGAAGCATTGACGCCATTCACACATCTACCGTTACGCAGGCTATTGTTACCGGCTCCTTGCAACGTGAGATTATTGCCATTAAAACCAAACCAAAGGGCTACAACTGCACCCTGTGGAATTGTTGGTACAATGGGTGCGACAGCAGGCTGTGTTCCCTGATCGATGACGAGAGGATTGTATGCCGAAATCTGACCTGTCTCCGGGTCGAAGACTGCACCCTGCACAAATGCTGTCTGATTTTTGTTAGACTCGTTACACGCGCCATTGTTTGGATTTGTTGCTACCAATTGATAGGGTGTTGCTAAACCCTGTGCGCTGAGTGGGTTGTTTGGTACGACGAGCGTGCAATCCATGTCAACTGCAGCATCCGCAGCATGAGAACCTGCCCTGCGCTGTGAAACAAGAAAGGCTCCGGCACTTACTGCAATGACAACCGTAACGATGATGCCAATGAACATCAAAGGTGAGAAGCGTCGGCCACGTCGTGGCTTTGGGAGATTGCTATTCGGACGCGGTGCTGGCTGTGGACGTGATAGTGTTTGCATTTTACGTTGTTCCTTCCAAATACTTGTACTGTGTCGCGATCTTTAGATGACGCTCCAGAAAAATGGGCGCACAAATCCAGGCTCCTTTTATCGAAGCAAATCTATGTGATGTGAATACTTGCCCGGATGCGTGTCCTCAACGCTTGCTTTAACGCGCTACGTCCCGTTGTGATATCGTACTGTTTATTGCGCGTTCTCGGCTCGGCTAGTAAATGTTCACGTTTGCGTACCGTGAAATACTATGACCTTTCTCGATGCCAAATAAACTGTCATTTTTTGTATGTCGTACACATGTCTATGTATGTGTCTCTGGTTGCGATATTACCATACTTTCATCCATGCATTCGTATATATCACCATAAATTGGTACTTTCATACCAAGTGAGGTTGAGAAGCCTCAACCTCCATGTCGTATACTGTGGAGAAGATACTTCAGTTTCCAATCCGCTTGTTCAATGGGAAGACGACAGAATATTACAACGAATGATTGGCCGAAAGGATGATATATATGCGAGCACTTATAAGTGTTGACAATCGGCGTGGCCTCGTCGAGCTGGCACAAGAGTTACGAAGCTATGATGTGACTATTTTCGCAACCGGAGGAACGCTCAGAACACTACAAGCGAGTGGCGTCGAGGCGGAGTCGGCCAGTGCCTTGACAAACTTTCCAGAGATACTTGATGGGCGCGTGAAAACACTGCATCCCGCTATTCTTGGTGGCATACTGGCACGACGAGATCTGCCTACACATCAAGAGGAATTGCGGGCGCATGGGATGGTTCCGATTGAAATTGTCGTGTCGAACTTGTACCCTTTTGCGAAAACTATTGTCGCCCCGGATGTGACACTGATGGATGCTCTGGAAAAGATTGACATTGGGGGCGTGACACTCACCCGTGCGGCTGCAAAAAACTTCGAGTCGGTTCTTATTTTGACACGACCAGAGGACTATGCACCCGTGATGCATGAATGGCGCGAGCAGGGCGAGGTTAGCCTGGAGACACGCCGCCACCTTGCCGCTATTGCCTTACAGCAGACGGCCAGCTACGATACAACCGTCGCTGAATACCTGCGCTCCGTCGCCAGTACGAGGAAGACGTTTCCACAAACGGTCACACTTCCGCTCGAACGGGTCCAGACGCTGCGCTATGGCGAGAACCCACATCAGCAGGCAGCCTTTTATCGCTGGTCAGGTATGCGAGGTGGAAACACAACCGCGACGGTGGCGGATGCTGAGGTGTTGCACGGGAAAGAGTTATCGTTCAATAATCTGCTCGACCTTGATGGCGCGTTGGCAGCCGTGCAAAGCTTTACCGCGCCAACTATCGCGATTATCAAACACACGAATCCATGTGGCCTGGCTTGCGATGAGATACTGGTAGAGGCATATAAGAAGGCGCACGCGGGCGACTCTGTTTCGGCTTATGGCGGTATCGTTGGCAGCAATCGCTTGATTGATGAGGCAACGGCACAAGCGATTAGTCACCTATTTTATGAAGCGGTGATTGCACCGGATTTTTCATCGGCTGCGCTTGACATACTGCGTCAAAAGAAAAATATCCGCTTGCTGGCAACACATCGTCCCATTGAGCCAGCGGGGGCAGATGCCAGTGAACTCGATGTACGCTCGGTAAGCGGTGGCCTCCTTCTTCAAACACCGGATGCGGTGGGAGAACGCGAAGTTGAATACAAGGTTGTCACCGAGCGTGAGCCAACGCTCGAAGAGGTGACAGACCTGATGTTCGCATGGAAAGCGGTGCGCCACGTCAAGTCGAACGCAATTGTATTGGCGCACAAATTGATGCTGGTTGGCGTTGGTGCGGGACAGATGAACCGCGTAACAAGCGTACAGATAGCGGTAGAGAAGGCGGCAGAACGGGCACGCGGTGCTGTGCTGGCCTCCGATGCCTACTTTCCGTTTGCCGATGGGGTCGAGGCCGCCGCGAAAGCTGGTGTGACTGCGATCATTCAGCCCGGCGGGTCTATCCGCGATGAGGAGAGTATTCGTATGGCGAACCACTACGCGATTGCCATGATCTTCACCGGACAACGCCACTTTAGACATTAAACATACATGGGAATGTAGGGCGTGCTTGACCTCTGCTAGCAGAGGTCAAGCACGCCCTACATTCCCATGTATTATGCAACTATTTCGTCGGAGAAAAAGCGAACCCAGAGAACACAGACCGCGAGGCCACCGATAAGGGCGAAGAAGCCAACTGCACCATCGTTCTGTCCGGCCTGTGCAGGCTGGAATGGATAGAAGATGACGAGCGCGAGCCAGATAAGGGTCAGCGAGGCGGTGAGGCTGAGTTTTGTCGTCTCACCACTGGATTGATAGAGAATGTGGTAAAAGGCGAGTACAAGAATACCGATAACCGCAACCACAAGAATAAGGCTTGTTGTGACGCTACCATCCCCTATCCAGTCTATAACGAGTGATGGTTTGATAAATACGAAGCAGCAGACATAGATAAGTGTGAGAATGACGCCGCCAACAACTTTGCGTATTTCTAAAGGATTATTCACGACTATAGAGTCCTTTCGAGGAGTTCAGTTCAATCATGGAAACCTGGGCATGATGTCGAGTCGATAAGATATATGTATTGTAGTCCTTGTGCCTCAATAAATCAATATCCTTTGGGAAAGCTTGCCAAATGTCTCTTTGTTCATCTTCGATGAGAAGGGAAGAGTGGGGACACCTGGGGTCTGCGGACCCGCACGCCCCGTCAGGGGACGGCTGTCCCCTGCACCCCTGGTAATGCATAATAGGCTTTAGCAAAACGTGCAGCCCACCTTGCATTATTAAGCAACAGGGCTTTGTTGGCCTCGACACTTTCGCCTCCCGTGATCTTTGCGACATGGGCCAGCAAAAATGGCGTGGTCGCTGCACCACGAATACCTTGCTTTTGCGCTAGCCGTAATGCCTCTTCTGTCGCAGCCTCTAGTGGCTCGGCGTCCATTGCGTACTGCTCAGGGATGGGGCAGCCAACGACAATGCCGTGTAAACCACATTCCCATTGGATACGTGCGGTGTCCGCCAGTATGTGTATGTCATCTATGCGATGGTTCAGGTAGCGACCACTGTGACGTACATAGAAGGCGGGTAGTTCATCGGTCTGCCAGCCGAGAACGGGAACGCCATGTGTCTCCAAATATTCAAGCGTCAGGTCGAGATCAAGGATAGACTTCGCGCCTGCACAGGCTACCAGCATCGGTGTGTTGCTTAGCTCGATCAGGTCGGCGGAAATATCCATGCTTGTCTGGGCACCGCGATGGACGCCACCGATGCCACCTGTAGCAAAGAAGCGAATACCGGCCATACTTGCACAGAGCATCGTGCCTGCAACCGTTGTCGCCCCTAATTGGCGTGTTGTCAGTGTTACCGCGAGGTCACGGCGACTCACCTTTTGTACGGATGGAGCCGTGCCGAGTCGCGTGATTTCCTCTTGCGTCAGCCCAATTCCAATTTTGCCATCGTGAATGCCTATCGTGGCAGGTACCGCGTCTTCCAGGCGTATCGCAGCCTCCATCGCCTGTGCTACTGTAACGTTATCAGGATAGGGTAGGCCGTGTGCAATAACCGTCGATTCAAGTGCGACAACGGGTCTATGCTCGTGAAGGGCGGATTGCACCTCGTTGGAAATGCGTATGTATGCTGAAAAATTTTGCATTGTTCCTCTGTTCGTCGAAAATATGTCTGATGGTTCCCTATACTTCTGTACTATATCATGCGGGCAAGCATGACCTCTTACGTACTGTTTGCACTTCTAGAAGAGACATGTTATAGTAACGTTCAGGAGAATCTTTCTTTCGATTGAAGGATGTATACCTATATACTTGTAACTATGTATAGAATAGTAGTAAAGGGAGTAATGGCTACTCCTCACTCACGTAAAGATTAACGAATAAACAAACAACAACATGTAGGAGTGTTATATTATGGCATTCGCAAAACGATTAGTGACCACAGGTGCCGTTATTGGTGGCATACTGGGCGCACTTGCTATTTACAATAAAGTAACCGAGTCGATGGCGGGCGAGCTTGATACCGTCCTGCGCGGTGAAGAGCGTCGCTATCCCTGGAAGTATGGCGATATGTTCTACGAGGTGAAGGGGTCACGCGATGCCAAGCCTCTCTTGCTCATTCACGGCTTTGGCCCTGGTGCCTCATCATACGAGTGGCGCAAGAACGTTGACGCACTTGCGGAACAGTTCCGCGTCTACGTGATCGACCTGCTCGGCTTTGGTCTCTCTGACCATCCTGCGATTGATTACACGCCCGAAACCTTTACCGATCTGATTGGTGATTTTTTGAAGGAAGTCATCAACAAGCCAACGATTGTGGTGGCGCACGGCCTCACCAATGCCTATGTCATTGACGCCGCCTATCGCAAGCCACAGTTGTTCGAGCGTTTAATTCTCGTCGCACCAAATCCATCCATCTTGCAGGAGTCACTGCCAGGCCCTCTCTATTCAGCCGTGAAAGGGCTACTCCGCGCACCCGTGCTTGGCGAGTTCCTCTACAATCTGCTGACCTCACGTCAGGCCATTCGTGGCTATTATGACCGTCAGGGCTATCACAATCCGGGTCTCATCACCGACGAGCTGGTCGAGTACATCTACACGACCGCGCACCAGCCAAACAGCCGTTACGCCGCCGCCTCGTTCATCAGCAACTTCCTGTCGCTCGATGTACACGAAGCCTACGCTCGCCTCAAAGTGCCCGTTGTCGCTGTCTGGGGTCGCGAAGCACTGTTGACACCATCCGAGTCGTCCGAGGCGTTCAAGCGTGTCAACCCGAACACCGAGACACGCATCCTCGACAAGAGCAGCTTCCAAGTTCAGGATGAACAGGCTGCCCAATTCAACAACATCGTTCGCGAGTTCGCGGGTGCCGCCGTAAGGTAGTAGTTTGTTAGAGTAGATAAAAACGGCCATGAGCAATGCTCATGGCCGTTTTTATCTACTCTAACAGCATATTACTGATGCGGAGATTTCTTGACGCCGCGTTTGTTCGGCGAAATATTCTTGTCCCATTGCAACGACAGGCATCCTGGGATCGCCATTCATTACTATTAAATATGCCGTATAGCGAGAGAGAAGTGTATCCTCTACCTGTTGCTTTGCAACCTTGCCTTTGGTGATCATCTTGTATGATTGTACAAAGTGATTTGATATGTCTCGTCCGTTGGATAAAATGGTCAAACCTGACTCAGAAGCAATTAGCACCAGCTTTGCAGCACTAAACAAGACCATTTTGTACGATCATACCAAATGGTCTAATATGACTTTCCCGCTCTCTTCACACGCTTTCGTTGGTCTTGTGATGCATATATAAAAAAGTAAGAGCCTTAGCGTATATCCCCAAGTAGCGCACGCGCAATCACGACTCGTTGTATCTGATTGGTGCCTTCAAAAATCTGTGCGACTTTGATATCGCGCATGTAGCGTTCGGTGGGATAATCGCGAACGTAGCCAGCACCGCCGAGTATCTGTACGGCGTTGGTGGTAATCTCCATCGCGGCATCGGTGGCGAAGCATTTTGCCATTGCTGCATACAAGGCAGCACCCTGGCTTGTGTCAAGTTTGTGGGCAGCTTCGTAGACGAGGAGGCGCGCGGCTTCTATCTTCATCGCCATGTCCGCGAGCATAAACTGGATACCCTGAAAGGCCGCTATCGGTTTGCCAAATTGTTCGCGTTCGCGAGCGTAGTTCCGCGCCGTAGTGAACGCGGCCTGTGCGACCCCAACAGCGATGGCTCCAATATTGATGCGTCCACCATCGAGCGAGGCGAGGGCGATTTTGAAGCCCTGCCCCTCTTCTCCGATGCGGTTGGCAATGGGAATGTGACAATTCTTGAAGAGCAGTTCGCGCGTGGGTGAGGAGTGCAGTCCCATCTTACGCTCAGTCTTGCCGAATGAGAAGCCGTCCATGCCTTTTTCCGCCACCATACAGGTGATTCCTGCTGACCCTGTTGCCTGTGTTGTTCGTACCATGAGCAGATAGATATCGGCCTCGCCACCATTTGTAACCCAGAGCTTCGAGCCGTTTAACACGTATTCATCGCCACTACGTTCTGCCCGACATTGCAGACTTGCGGCATCTGAACCCGATGCCGATTCGCTCAAGGAAAACGCTCCGAGCAGCTCGCCAGTTGCCAGACGAGACACCCATCGCTGGCGTTGTTCGTCGTTACCAAAGCGTGCGAGTGAGCCTGTCACCATATTGTGAACGGAGAGACCGACGGCGGTTGCCATCTCACCTTGTGCCAGTTCTTCGTAGACGATGGCTCCGATGAGGCGGCTAAGCATTGTGCCGCCATATGCTTCTGGCGTGGTCATGCCCATCAAGCCCAATTCCGCCATCTTCGTATAGACAGCGCGTGGAAAATGATACGTCTCGTCCCATTCCTCCGCGTGTGGTGTAATCTCCTGTGCAGTGAAGCGACGTACCATGTCGCGAATATCTGATTGCTCTTCATTGAGATCAAAGTTCATGCGTTTGTGGTCCTTTTGTAGTTGCTATAAATACGGGTAAGACTCGCACCTTGCTTCGCTCGTGCGAGGGCGTGATAAATCAGTCCCCTACATTGGTTGCTTCGCTCGTGCGAAGGCGTGATAAATCAGTCCCCTACACCATTTTTATCATACCACGCATTGTTCGGCGATATACGTCAATTGTTATCTTACAAGAGCCATGCTCCCTGGACGTTTCGCGGGGTCTAGCCCGACCATCGAAGCGTTACACCGCTTGCCACACCTGTATTGTGCGGTCAACGCCTGCGGAAGCGATGCGTGTGCCATCGGGCGACCACACAACAGCGGTAACATAGCCAATATGACCGTGATAGGTAAAGCTCACTTTTTTTGTCGCCATGCTCCAGATATCTACTGTCTTGTCGTTACCGCCGGAGGCAAGATGCTTTCCATTTGGCGACCAGGACACACAGTTCTTCATGCCTTTACTGCGACTGCCATAAGAATACAGCGTCGTTCCCGTCACGGCATCGTGTATAAGTATCCGCTGATCGCTACTGGCAGAAGCAATATATCTACTATCGGACGACCATGCAATGCTATTGACGCGTCCCTCATGACCACGTAATGGAAGTACATCGCGTTGCGTTGAAAGTATAGAGGTAAGTGTGTTGAAGAATGATTTCTTTGGCGGTTCTTTGACCGGGTACCACAACAATACGTTACGGTCTTCGCCTGCCGAGGCAATATGTTTCCTATCGGGCGACCATGCCACTGCGTGCAATGCGTCGCTATGGTTACGAAAAATGTATTGTACAATGCCTGTTGTGGCATCCCATACATGAACAGTCTTATCTGCTCCCGCCGATGCGATGTGTGAAGGTAAGCCACCACTATACGTGGAGAGGAATGGCGACCATGATAGCGCATTAACTGGTCCGCTATGTCCCTGATAGGTGAAGAGTGTGGTCCCTGTTGTGGGGTTCCATATCCGTACTGTCCCATCATCGCTCGCCGAAGCGAGACGCATATTATCAGGCGACCATCCTAGCGCATTGACGCGATTTCGGTGTTCTTTATAGGTTAAAAGCTGTTTGCCATTCGTGGTATCCCATAGCTGGACCGTTCTGTCGTAGCTCGCTGATGCAATCCACTTTCCATTGGGAGACCACGCCAGCGCGGTCACACGACTACTATGTCCGATGCAAGCGAAGAGCATATTTGCCATTGGTGGTATGTGTGGGAGAACGGTTCCCTTTGTGCCTCTGGGCATCCTGGGAACGTTTGCAGGTGCCTGATAGCTCGTTGGAACACTACTCTGTATTGAATGCGTTTGTCTCATATGGTGCTGTATGCGCTGCAGTTCTTGTTTGGCGAGCAGAACGCTGGCTGGACGTTTACTACTATCGACGCTCACCATACTTGCGATGAGGGTATCGAGGCCAGCCAGTGTCGGTTGATTTTTCAGCACAAGAGGCGAGAAGGTAAAGGGCGACTCCGATGGATCGTGGCCCGTGAGAAGCTGATGAAGCGTTGCGCCGAGGCCGTAGATATCGGCGTGGGCAGTTGTCTGCGCTTTACCGTACTGTTCGGGCGCGGCATAGCCGGTTGAGCCGAGGGCGGTGGTATCTTTTGTCTGTCCTGGTTTGAAGTGACGTGCGATGCCGAAGTCGATCAGGTAGATATGTCCTGCAAGGGTAAGCATGACATTAGCGGGTTTGAGGTCGCGAAAAATGATTGGCGGTTGGAGCGAGTGCAGATAGGTGAGGACATCACAGAGTTGCACGCCAATGTCAAGCGTCTTGTCGATAGGGAGCAGGGTACCCTGCAAATCTGCCAGGTGTTCCTCCAGCGTCTTGCCTTCGATAAAGTCCATCACAAGATATGAGCGACCCGCGTCCGTAAATTGGTCATAGATGTGCGGCAAGTTGGGATGTTTCAGGCTGGCAAGCATCAGTGCTTCGCGCTTGAACGCGGTGGTAGCCTCTTGCAATTCTTGTGCGTTCATGCTACTCTGGCTCATCTCTTTGATGGCGACGACCCGACTCCCAAGTTGCTTATCCGCCGCTTTATAGACGGAACCAAAGCCACCACGTCCTACCTGTGCTAGCACAACATAACGTTGCTTCAAGATATGTTGCTGCGTCAAAAGGCCAGTGAGTGTAGAAGAAATGGTTGGTCCATGCGTTATAGAAGTAGATGGTTGTGGTGTGGAGAGATGTTGACCGCATGCCTTACAAAAGGTGGCTTGTGTACGATTGGCTGCGCCACAGGTATCGCAAAAAAGGTAAGACGGAAGGGTCATGCTGGAGTGCCATCCTTTTCAGTCAAACATTTGTTCGTATTATTATTATCAGAAGTACAGTAATACATCTCCTCGCTGTTGTCAAGGTAGTGGAAAAGAGCAAAAAAACATTGTCGAAAAAGCGACAACGTGTTATGCTACCTGTGACAAAGAAATAAATAGAGCAGTCTCTGCTCAATATATGCATTCCAGTTTAAGTGTTATGTCTTATAAGGAGGGTCTTTCTATGGCATCTGCTGAAGCAGAAAAACCAACATGTCCTGTTTGTCATCAAAATGATATGGTGATGACAATGCAGCAAGCGTATGATTCGGGTGTTGCACGAGCTGCTCCACCTGATATGCCGACACGCAGCGTAGCGATGATGCCTTACATCATTGTAAGTGCAGCTCTCGTGGGTATTTTCGTTTTTCTCATTATTGTGCTTATTGGAGGGCTAGAGGCAAGCTTTAATCCGGCGTGGATGGTCGTTCTTGTCGCTGTGACGCTTATCTGTATCGTGGGTGCGCTTGTGACATCTTATATTGCATTCCAACGCGTTGTAAAGGGTGACGCTGAGGCGACGGAGCGTTTTCCAGAATGGGACCGTGCAACGGCTGCCTGGAACAAGCTGCGCTATTGCAAGCGTGACGACGTTGTATTCGATCCAGAGGCGAACAAGGTTGTCTCGAATGAGGCGGTTGCGGCCCTTCGTTCGATGGAACAGGGGCAAGCCGAAAAGGTTGCAACAACCGTCAATAAGAGCTAAGTATTGTATTATGTCGGGGCTTGATAATGCTGTTTCAGCAAAGAATGCAGCAATGCAAAGAAACCAACGGGCGACCACAAGGGTCGCCCGTTCCCAGATGAAAAAGTTAAACAGCATTATCACGGCCCTACAATTTGTTTCATTAGCCGCCAGCCATGAGATTTTCGTCGGTGGGGCGACGAATTGTCCAGTCGGGCTTCGTCTCGTCGGTAAAGAGCGTCCCCGCGTTGGCGTCTGCCTCTTCCTCGCGACGGTTTGCCTCGGCATAGAGATTTTCGGCAGCGCGTGCAGCGTCGAATGTGAACGACTCATTTAATTCTGGGGTACGTGCAACGGTGTCGAATTGAGCCGCAAGATTGCGAATGGTTTCTGGCTCTTTGATATTGCCATTCTTGACCTCGGTATATGCTTTGCGGAGAATATCTTCTTTTAGCCCCTTTGGAACGGGCACGGTATTTGGTGCTGGTTGTTGCGAGGGGACGGGCTGTTTTATAGGCTGCTGTGGCTGTGATTGTGCTGTTTGCTTTTGTGGCTTCTGTGGTACAGACGAGTACGTATTTTGTTGCGCCACAGGTGCCGTTGTATCATGCAGCGAAGCCGCAATTTCATGTGATGCAAGGAAAATGTCGTGTAGGCGTACTTCGTTGATAAGAACACCCCAGATGGCTACACGGTCACGAATACGTTGGTACACCAGGCCATTTACCTGCTCCCAACGTGGTTCGCCCTCCGTGAGCGGCATCGCGCTACCATGTGTTGGTCGGGTATGCATCCCTTGCGGCCACGCGATAAAATCTTCTGGTGTGAAGGTCGCGGCAATGGTTTGTAGCGATGCGATGAAAAGGTTGTGGAGACTCTTTTCCCAATGTTGCACATTGGTTACGGCAAGGTGAGCGTCTTCGGGTTGTAGCCGATAGGTGATAGTGCCGCGCAATAAGACATCTTCGTCGCGTGTCATCTGTACATGTTGTACAGGTGTTTGCCACACAGTTTCGGTGGTATGCAGATGATCCGACACCTTTTCCCAGGGGAGAAGAACATTGAAGCCGGGATAGAGCGTGCGGCTATATTTGCCAAAGGAACGCACAATATCTACGTAGCCCTCGCTTACAGAGTGGAGATAGCGTCGTGATAGGAAGATAGAGATGCCGATAAGAAGCAGTAAGGTAATGATGCCTGTGACGGGTCCAAAGAGTGCAAAGCAACCGACAAGCACAAAAAGGAAAAAACCTACGACGGTATAGACCGCCCACAGGCCATTATTGGTTCCTGCATAATAGATTGCAACACCTTGAGCAAGGGCAATAACAAGAATGATAAGTGCAAGAGGAAACAGTGTTTGTGGTGGCAGTTTCGCGTGGTTCATTGCCACAATTGGTAACACAAGAAGGCTTGTCAGCCCTGCAAAGAGCAGTGGTGTCAGGATAAATGAAGCATAATAGCCAAACTGATTCATAAGTTCTGTGCGTGCGGAGGTTGTTTGAGTTGCGCCCTCGTCATCGTCTGTGTTGTCTGCATTGAGATGGAGTGCGCTGGTATCCGTTGGGTCTGTATATAGCTCTTGCTCCGTTTGGTCTGACGGAATGGCATCTTCGTCTGATGGTTCCCAGGGAGCATCTGGTGGAGCCCCAGTAATTTTATAGGATTGAGGACCTTGCCAGGTAGCTCCTGAGTCTTTCCTGTCTAAAGGCATGGGTATGTGTACCTTCCTCTCGTCGTTGCTTGTTACACCTGAAGTTTTTGTTTTACGCCGCACGAACCGCAACCGCTCCCCTTCTGAGTCTTACAGCCGCTACCACAACTGCTGCTGCCACAACCGCCACTACCACATGAGCCGCAACCGCCTCCTGAGCCACCTCCATTTGTAACACCACAACCCGTACAACTCCCTGTTTTACACGCCTGGGTAGCAGCGGCTTCTGGTATGCTTACGGGTACTTGAATGGTCATGCCGCTTTCGAGCATGACTTCAACAGCGTTCTTAGGTACATTGACCGAAACGACTTTGCCAGTACCATTGGGCGTTGAGAGCATGGAGCCAATTTGTGGCATTTGCTGTTTTGCCTGAATGTAGTTGTCGTTCTCATAGGAGAGGCAGCAGAGGAGCCGACCACAGACGCCAGAGATTTTCGATGGGTTGAGTGGGAGACCCTGTTCTTTTGCCATTTTGATTGAGACAACGCCAAAGTCGGTAATCCAGGAACTACAGCAGAGCGTCTTACCACAAGGACCAACGCCGCCTTGCTGCTTAGCTTGATCGCGTGCGCCGATCTGACGTAACTCGATACGAGTACGAAAGGTGGCTGCGAGGTCACGCACAAGGGCACGAAAATCTACACGCTCTTCAGCGGTAAAATAAAATGTCAGGCGACTTCCATCAAAGGTGTATTCGGCCTCGACGAGTTTCATGGGCAGTTGGTGCTGGCTGACACGCTCACCACATATCATGACCGCCTCTTTCTCTTTTCCTTTGAACGAGAGCATCATACGTAGCTCATCTTCGGTGGCGACGCGGAGAACGGGCTTGAGCGGCTCGCTGAGATCACCTTCGGCAATTTTCTTTGCAGCAATCACCACACGTCCAGCTTCTATGCCACGTACCGTTTCGACGATGACGTATTGTCCGGTGCTATAGATTTGTCCCTGTGGATCAAAGTGATAGATGCGTCCAACGGGACGAAAACGAATGCCAACAATGAGAACGGTATTTTCTGTACTCGTGAGCGATGACATAGCTGCTCTATTTCTATAGAAATACAATAAACTATATACTTAATAAGGAGTCTCTATAGGGACCGATGTATCGCGTCCTGTCGGCATTACAGCCGCCGACAGGACGCGATACATCGGTCCCTATGATGTTGCACTACATTTCGTCGGTGAGGAGGATGGCCTCCGCAACTTCACGCATTGATTTGCGATTGTTCATGCTCGCCCTTTGAATCTTACGAAACGCATCTGACTCGGATAAGCCTTGCTTCTCCATCAGAAGACCCTTGGCACGTTCGACAATCTTACGTGTCTCAAGCTGGTCGGTCAGAGTGCGTGTCTTCTCTTCAAGGGTGCGAAATTCGTTGTAGCGTGCCAGTGCTACCTCGATTGCGGGTGTAACCTCGCTCTCGCGCAACGGTTTGACGATGTAGTTGACGACGCCTGCTTCTTTGGCGCGTTCGACAAGAGGTTGATCTCCGAAGGCTGTAAGCAACAACACTGGTGCGATCTTCTCTGCTGTTAATGTCTCGGCGGCGGCAATGCCATCCATATCGGGCATCCGAATGTCCATGATTACCAGGTCTGGTCGTATCTCGCGGGCCAGGTTGACGGCACTCAGACCGTCTCCTGCTTCACCGACCACGAGATAGCCCTGCTTTGTCAGCACATCTTTCAGGTCCATGCGCTGAATTGTTTCATCATCTGCAATAATAATTCGTGTTGGCATAGTGTTACCTCAAGCCTTTGGTCTGTCCCGACCACGTATTCTAAACTAGCCCTCTCCATGTATAACGAGTATACCATATCACGTAAGATGAGTCGAGAGAGAATGTACATGCTATAGGTAGCGTAAAATTGCAGGTTGGAAAAGTAAAACAGGGATTTCGCTTTCTGCAACCTGTATTTTATGCTACCTTTGTCATTGCCTCTTCGTGTATCATCTGTGTCAACATCTGTGCCTCATGCACAATTTTTTGTAGTTGTGCAGGCGTGATCGACTGGCGACCATCACAGAGGGCATTGTTTGGATTCTCATGAACCTCAATAATTAGGCCATTAGCACCAGCAGCGATGCTGGCACGCGCCATCGTGTGGACAAGTTCACGCTTACCTGTAGCATGACTTGGATCGACGAGAATGGGAAGGTGCGTCAATTCGTGTAGTAGGGGGACACAGGAAAGGTCGAGGACGTTGCGCGTTTGCTGGTCATAGCTACGAATACCGCGCTCGCATAAGATAACATTGGGATTGCCAGCCGCTACGATGTATTCTGCCGCCAACAGCCATTCGTCAATTGTTGCCGAGAGGCCACGTTTGAGTAGAACAGGCCGTTTTTCCGCGTGGTGTCCGGCGGCGAGCAACAAGGGGAAGTTCTGCATGTTACGGCTCCCGATTTGTAAGATATCGGCATGTTGTGCGACTGTCTCGACGAGATCAGGTTCCATAACCTCCGTTATCACAGGAAGACCAGTTGCGGCGCGTGCCTCAGCCAGGAATAGGAGTCCTTCGATGCCAAGCCCCTGAAATTGGTATGGTGAGGTGCGCGGCTTGAATGCACCACCACGCAGAATATGTGTACCTGCACGTTTGACCGCGTGTGCTGTTGTGAGGAGTTGTTCCCGATTCTCGACGGCGCAAGGACCAGCGATAATCGTTGGCGTGGGGCCGCCGAGAAGAACTTGCTCGCAATTGTGACCGTTACCCACCTCTATGATCGTGTCCTCGGCTTTAAATGCGCGACTGACTAGCTTGTAAGCGGTCTTGACACGCGTAATGTGTTCTACCGCCGTTTGCTCGCTCAGTAATGCCTGTGCCTCGTGGTCAAGTTGTGTACCATCGAGAATAAGCAGTTCGTGCCCATCCATGACTGTGGTGGTGATGGGGCGTAGGCTTCCCGTGATACGGCATACCTGGGTCATTAAGCGTGAACGTTCTTCGCTCGTGGCCTGGCTACGAATGGTGATAATCATGGAACAAATCCTCTTTTCAATCAATAAGTGGGTGTAATAAATTAGACCCGTACAAATTAGACCCTACGTTTTGGGAAACAAAAAAGCAGAGGATTTGTTCCTCTGCTTTCCCAGCATGCTGGTGGTTTGTGTTGCTCAGCCTAAAAGGCCCACCATCATGCTGGGGGGCTAAACCAATAATAAAAGCTATTCTGTTGTACTGGCTGTTTATAGCTGAGCTTCATGATAATTTGTGTGCTTTCTCGACCGATTTTTTCTGGTCTCTACTTTGATTATAAGCACCCTCTCCAAATAAGTCAAGAACATTGCACAAAAGTCCAATAGTGTGTACATTGTGTATAGCTTGACTATGCACAATGTACACACTATTGCCCTACTTCTTTTTGCGTTGATTGTTACGATACTGTTGATAGAGCGTATCGTCGGCTCCTTTGACGCCTTGACGTGTGGTCGGCGGGATGACTCTTTCACCTTGCGTTGTGGTGCCATTACTTCTTGTTTGGGGTTGTCCAGAGCGTCCCCGTGCGCTCGATGCGCCACCGAGACTGCGAGGAATAAGATCGAAGCGTGCGAGTAGAACAAGGATAATGACGAGTAACGCCAGGAAGACAATTGTCGAAGTCATGATAGGGAAGCCACCACCAAAGAAGTTGAGTGTTAGCAGCCTGTTTTCCAAGCCAAGAGAGACAAGAAGCTTCTGTACGTATAGACCGAGAAAGTCTGCTGCGATAAGGTAGACACCCATACCAATGATGTAGCGTGTCTTGAACATACTTTGTCTGGCTGGTGCAGGTCTAGTGGGCGTAGCAGGTGTCGCTTTTTTGCCTTCAACTGCAACTGCTTTGGGAGTTGGGACTTCAGCACCTGCTTTGCCGCGCGTGGCACGCGCAAGTCGTGCCTGCACGACTTCAGCTTCCTTCGCCTCTTTTTGGTTGGTATCTTCCTCACTCTTTTTTACATTCGAGAAGAAGCGTGGAAGTCTCCGCACTGGCTGTTCGACAGGCTCCGGTGTAGGCACAATGAGTGGGTTTGGCTCGTCGATTGTTTGTGTTGCCGTTCCTATGCTAGAACGTTCGTCTTCTATGTTACTTGCTTCGTTATCTGTGGTGGTGACGAGAACGGGTTTGTTACGCTGCGAACGTGCAGCTCTTCTTGCACGTTTGCTATTGGAATAGTCTTGGCTCATGCTTGTTGGTCTCCCGAACGATCTGGATTAAGTGTACTGTCTCCATAAGGATCATCCTGATTTGTGACACTCTTTTTTGTGCTATCTGGTTGATCTTGTGCATCAAGTTGTGGTGTTGGCGTTACCTCGCGCTCGATTGGCGTGTATGATGGTAGTGGTTGTTGTGGTGGTGCTGGCTGGTAATACAATGGTATCTCGTTTGACGAGTACGATGATGCGGATGGAGCAACCGGGCGTATAGAAGAGATGGGTGGCAAGGATTGAGATGCAATAGCTGGTGGTGGCTGTACTGGCTGTTGCTGTACTGGTTGTTGCATCTGTACTGCCTGTGCTTCGATTGCCGCGATACCCGCACGCGCTATTTCATCATCACGTCCTGGCGCGTTACCACCGCTGACACCGATACCACCAATGGTGGCACCACCTGAACGGATAGGCCAGCCGCCAGCCGCCATAATAAATTTCCCCTCGGTCATTGTTGCCATACTTGAGGCGAAACCGGGGATGCCGCCGCCCCACTGTGCAACGGCATCAGTAGATTGGTTGAACATTACGGCGGTGCTTGCCTTCGCAATGCTGATATTTCCGGTCGCCCAGCCATAGGGAGACATCATGCGCTCAAAAAGGACAAGATGTCCTCCGGCATCGACAATGGCGATGCTCACTGGACTACGTAGTTCTCTGGCACGTTGTTTGCTGGCTTCCAATATTCTCCGCGCCGTGTCTATAGACATGCTCACGCCCACTATTCTCCTTCTAAGGTGACGATATATGTGGCGACCTTGTGTATTTTGAAACCTGAACGTTGCGCCTATTGTACCTCACATCTCCTACGGACGCAACGTGCTGATGCCGATGACGATTTCCATTATGTTAGGGTAATGCGTTCCTTCATCCATACAAGTTTACTATACTTTTCCTCCACCAATTGTTGCGCCATATTCCACTCCGATTGACTCAATACTGTCTGCACGAACTCTGTGTGCAATGCATCACTGAAGCCTATTGCGAACGCTGCTGCCACCTGCTCTCGCGTCACATTTGGGATGAATGCGTGTAGAGGTGTTGTCTTTGTTTGATAGAGGGCGAGTGCTTCGGCACGTGCAGTTTCGTTTGGGAAGCGCAAGAAGGAGAAAAATTCGGCGGCGTGGTCGTCGAGTGGGAGCGACCCTTGCTGTAACAAGCCATCGTCTTTCCAGACCTGGGCACTACCGATAATTTTGAAGCCGTTGGCGGTAAGGTCCGCCTGAGTCGAGGATGCAAAGCAGGCGGCGGATGGGTTCTTGCTGACATGCTCCTCGCTCAGTTCTGAGGCAATACCAAGATGCTGTAAAGCGACCTGTAGTCCCTGTGCGAGATAGGCATAGGCGGCGACAACGCCCGCAGGAACGTTCTCACGTTTACCGATTACAAGGCTATAGGTGAATTCATCGCGGTGATAAACGGCACGTCCACCAGTAGGCCGCCGTACAAGCGTCACGCCTCGCTGGTGACAACGCTCTTGCTCGATCTCACGCTCGACATTCTGGAAGCGACCGAGCGTAATCGCAGTTTGTGTCCAGCGAAACACGCGCAGTGTAGGGGGCACCTGCTCTTTGAGATAGTGTGTCAAGATGGCCTCGTCAATCGCCATGTTTAACGCGGCATCCAGTGGTTCCGTACTGATGAAACGGTATTGAGTTGTAGGCATCGGTGCCTGCCTCCTATCATTATTGTTTTGCGCGTGCCATTTTCCATTTTTCGCGCTGGGCTTCGCGTACCTGTTCGGAGGCGGGCATATAGGTGGCGAGAAATTCGTCACGGAACGCGACATAGGTTCCCGCGAGAATTGCGGCGCGTAGTTCACCCGCGAGCCGTAACATGAAACGGATATTGTGAATGCTGCCGAGACGATAGTACAGTTGCTCTTCGGTACGTGCGAGATGATGGACATAAGCAGCACTGTAGTTGCGGCAGGTGTAGCAATCGCAGCCAGGCTCGACGGGACCATGCTCAGCACGGAAACGCGCCCCCTTGATGCTAACACGGCCCTGGCGTGTGAAGAGTCCCCCGTGCCGTGCCACGCGCGTTGGTAGCACACAATCGAACATGTCCATACCAAGACCGACGCCCACTACGAGGTCTTCCGGTGAGCCGACGCCGAGCAGGTGACGCGGCTTATTGCGCGGCAGTGCTGGCGTGACGACGTTAAGCATCTCCCACATCATCGCCTTTGGTTCACCAACAGAGAGACCGCCGATAGAGAGACCAGGGAAGGGCATATTGCCGATGGTTTCCGCGCTCTCGCGGCGCAATTCTGGCTCAAATGCTCCCTGTACAATGCCGAAAAGAGTCTGCGCGGGATTGTAGCGTTCTTTGGCGATCAGCGCACGCTCCTCCCAGCGATGAGTACGCTCCATTGCGGCCCGTGCCTCTAACAGAGGGCAAGGATAGGCGGCGCAGATATCGAGCGGCAGGATGATGTCGGCACCCAACTCGGCCTCGATCTGCATAACGCGTTCAGGTGTGAGTGCATGCGCCGAGCCGTCGAGATGCGATTTGAAGGTAACACCCTCCTCGCTCAACTGGCGTAAATGACCTAGACTCCATACCTGAAAGCCGCCGCTATCGGTGAGAATGGGGCCGTCCCAGTGCATAAACGAGTGTAGGCCCCCGAAGTCCGCAACCAGTTCGGAGCCGGGGCGCAGCATCAAGTGGTAGGTATTAGAGAGAATAATCTGTGCGCCTGCCGCGTGTAGCTCTTCTGGCGAGACGCTCTTCACCGTCGCCTGTGTGCCAACGGGCATAAAGATAGGCGTGAGAATGGTGCCATGTGGCGTCTGGATAGTGCCAGCACGTGCCCACGTATCGGGGCATTCGGCGTCAATTGTAAATGAAAATGGTGGCATGTGTCTTATATGTTTTTCGTAGTAGAAACAAGAATATCTTACCCTCAGTAGCTACGTGTATTCTCTCATTGTCGTCAAGTGGACGTGAACAATGTTGACCAGTAGGGATCATACCTTATGCTGTTGTTCTGAGAGAATATCCCAGTTGAGAAAGCGTTGCAGGAACACCTTCACGATGCGATGGATAGCGGAACGCAAAGCCAGTGCGAGCAGTGCGGAAGAATCAGCATGAGCATCAAGAGTAATTGTTTCGACTGTAATTGGTCCAGC
>JAABVA010001389.1_pt1 | contig 26169 bp, 17 predicted proteins | sample 5560331 | NCBI WGS metagenome assembly JAABVA01 (sample SAMN12812661, study PRJNA571458) | rock metagenome | isolation source: Antarctica rocks | place: Antarctica: Victoria Land, Mt New Zealand sud | collected 2016-01-07
ATGCGTACGGATTGAAGCTTTTGATGCGACTTTCAAGATGTGGAAACCACACGGTCTTTATTGTTTTGCGGCATCGCAGCGTCTTAGCGTATTCCCATTCCGAGTTGGTCTTGCTACATTCAAGAAGCTAAGAAGCGAGATACTGAACTTAAGATTGTGTAATTCATTAGTAATTCATTACAAATCTATTAAGAATCTATTTGTAACTGATTAGTGATTAGGAATTAGTGTTCAGGGGTTAGGTAGTTAGGATTAGAGGGTTTGAGTTAGCAATATGAAATATATTATGCATGCATTTCAGATACATTAAAGTTAGGATTAATTAATTCAGAATAGATTAGTAATATATTCAAAAAATTTGAATCTCAGTTGATCTTAAGATGTTTTAAAAGATCAGATAGTCTTCTGATAATCTCTGTCAAGATCATTCAAGATTTTAGTAACAATTGTTAAACTTTCAGTCTCATTTCATTACCTTAGTGATTTCAGAGCCCTACAGAGGTTTCAGAAACATGCAGAGTTTGCTAGAGCAAATAGTTTGCTACAGATAAAAGTTTTTTCTTTTGCTGATTAAAGATCTTCTTATAGGGTCACATTTTCATAAAGTAGCTAGACACTTATGATTATACATTCATTTCATTAGTTACTTCTTCTATATTTGACAGATTATGAGCCTAAATGTGTATTAATATTCTTTAAAATTCATTCATTAAGTCATTTGTTTCTATTCAAAATGATGAAAGAAAAACATCTCATCATCATTGTTATTTTATGAATGCTAGAAAGAGTCTTAAGAAATAAAGTGAATTTGATGTATAATGAGAAGTTATTCACATCAAATCATTATAAATTCACAGATAAAACAGTCAAAAACAACTTTTATAATTATTTTAAAGTTAAATCTTTACATTGAAAATAACTTCATTGTTAATTTAGATGTTCTCATCATACAAAATGACTACAATGTCATATGATCTCACATTTTCAAAAGTTACAAAACTTAAAAGATTAATGAACTACTCATCATGAAGAATGTCAATCAAATACAGTTTGATGAGTGCTGAATTATGAGATTTAATAATAGAAAGTGACATTGAACTCTCATTAAAGCTAGATGTTTTGAGTTAATCAGTAATGACTGAAGAATTTATATTTAAAACAATAATAATTATATTAACAGTCTTAATCAACATCACTTGAGCTGACTGAATTATATAGAACAACAAGATTACAATTATTATTGTTTTTATTGTTAGCTTGAAGATCACTGTCATCATAGATGACATAAAAACAGCAAAAGAGATGTAAAATCATCTTATATATCTTTATTTATCTTATAAATTTAATCTTAAATATATTTTATTCAACAATTTATATGTCTGTTAACTCAATCAATACTTCTCTATTGATGCTTATGCTCTGAAGTATAAGACATTCTTATAAGAAATTGCAGTCTTCAATCTCATTATTAATGAAATTTTAAAGATCATTACTTTTCTATTGAATTTAAAATTCTTTTATTTTCAATAAGTAACAGCAAAATGCTCTGAGATCTATAATGTAATTTCATTTCTTAATGACTTAATTGCTGAACTAATTGATGAAGAGTGTCTTGAAAAGAAGAATGAGAAGCTTGTTTTAATGAGTAAAAAGAAGAATTATAAAGATAAAAAGAAAAAGAATAAGAAAAGAAATGTTAATAAGAATAAAAATGTGAATTCATGAGCCTCTTATCTATAAGAGGCTGATGAGTAAGGTATGTGGCAATGTGAGACACTACAGTATGACAGCTATTTGATGAAGTTTCAATGTTAAGATCTTGTATTGATGAAGACTAACAACTAAGAAACTTAAAAGATTTGTATGTAAAGACTGTCTATATAGTACTTTGCTTATTAATCATTGTGTAAGAGATTCAGCTATGGTTTGATATGAGTGCATAGTGATATTATGACAATTGTGAACTCATGAGCCTCTTATCTATAAGAGGCTGATGAGTAAGATATGTAACAATGTGAGATACTATGATACAACAGCTATTCAATGAAGTTTCAATGTTAAAGTCTTGTATTGATGAAAATTAACAACTAAGAAACTTAAAAGATTTGTATGTGAAGACTGTTTATATAGTACTTTGCTTATCAATTATTGCATGAGAAATTCAGCTATGATTCAGTATAAATGCATAATGATATCATAACAATTGTCTTCTCTTCTATGTACTGATTCTTCAGTGCATTGATGTATCACTAACATTATAAATACATTGTGATTGCATAAAATCAGATCAGCAAGATGTAAGCAATGATTCACTTAACATTCTTATGTATTTCATTTATTGTCTATCTTAACTAGACTGATAATCTTGTGCAATACTTCAAGTTTGCTGCATTTAAATAGATAATGATTCAGCTTTGTTCAACAATGAATAACACACAAAACATAAGCAAAATTAACTTTTCTTTATTTTTAAATCAGTTAAATCAGTGATCTCTTTGTTCAGTTACAATATATAAGAAACTCTTTCTCATATACAATTTACATTCATTTCATTCTCAACATCTTAATAAATCAAAGTCATAGTAACTTTATAACTTTAAATGATGTTTCTCTCTCATAACATCTTGTAAATAACACAATAGTGACAGCATATCAACAGCAATGTCATGATTATTAAAAAGAATAAGAGAAATGTTCTCTCTGTTATGTTTCTCATTAAAAATTCAGTGAGATTGTCAGTGATTCTTATACATATAGCATTTAAGACATCAATGCATTTTAATAATGTTGCAGTCTAAAGAATGCATTCATACAAATATGAAGAAATGCAATAAGAAATCTTCAGATTTCTGTTGCACTCATCATCAAACACTGTTCATCAACACTGTCTTAAACACTGACAAGTTAATAAATTCATTAAAACTGATTCTGAAGATCAAGTCTGTGTTACATTTCAATCAGAGATTTCTCTGGTATAGGGTCTAGGGGTTAGAGCTTGTGATATAAGAGGGTTTTCAGATACATTAGAATTAACTGATAGATAGCAGATGCTAGATAAAGATTATCATTGAATATACTCATTTTCTTAAAGAAGATAATCTGTCTATATATCAGACTGCTCATCTTGCTCACTCATAAACATCATAAATTAGCTTACTCAGCTCATCTATGAGCACTGTGAACTTATACTGAGCTGTACATCTTCAAGACATAACTTGCTAAATTTATATGTTCAATAAGTCTATCAGAACAATGACTGTAACATCATTCTCTCTTCTCAGATGCTAATTCTCTAAAATTTATTTAAACAAAAGTTTCTGCCTTTATAATCTGTAAGCTTTTCATGATGAAGTCATTCAAAATGTATAATTGTCTTTATCTTTATCAATTCATTAATAAAGACAGTAATTCAATGTTAACTATTTATCTTCACTGTTTCAGTCTCTCAATTCTCTGCATAAAGATGAAGAATCATTCTAAGTGTGCTGAGTATGTTCACTGTGATTGCTCATATATTAATGTATTGTAAAAATCTCTAAACTATATACACAATAAACTTAAGTTCAATCTGTCTGTTGCTGAGAAAGAACTGACACAGACTTTTGCTAGAGTTGCTTATCTTTATAAGACATTAAAATATATAAAAGATAAAGTTACTGAGAAGACACTCTGTCTTGCTTGCAAACTTGTCAATGATAATGATGATGTTTTCAGAAATAAGAACAACTTTAATTCTTTAAATCTCTTATTCTTAAATTTCTGAAATGATCTTATCTCTACAGTCTCTTCTTCTTAAACTGCTGAAGCATTCTTATACAATTAAATAAGTTATTCTTAAATTTTCATGTGCTTTCTGAAGCATCATATTCTTTTCATTTAATGAGATAATAAACTTCTTCACTAATCATTCTCTTTTCTAGAATGTTCTCTACTTCATATTTGATTTTAAATTCAACAGACATTGATGTGACTTAAAGTGATATGAACTGATTGCATTGTTGAAGCATTGATGTATGAAATATTGAGTGTATTTGCATTTCTTAAGATAAATCTAACTTATAACTTAGTTTCTTGATGTTTCTCTTGATCATAAATGATTCAATGCTCTTGTTCATGAGTTTCTTACTCTTCTTCTTTGTTTGCATATTGTTCATCTATAAATATATTTTCTCATCAACTTCATATGATTTTATCTCTATTATTCATTTCTTCTGCTCTTTAATTCTCTTTATAAGATCAGTATGCAGTTTCTTAAGCTTCACAATGTTCAACATTGCTTTCTGACTTCAAGATCTATGCATTTATGAATCTCTTCAAATCTCTAAGTAATATTCATAATTTACTTTAAATGATGTCTTTTCTGTAATTTCATTTCATGCATTGTTGTACATGAACTGTATCATCAGCAGCAGTTATACTTAATTGTTCTGTTTTATATTAATATAATACTGCAAGTATGTCTTGACTGTCTAATTCATTCATTTGCTCTGTTCATCTGTCTGTAAATAATATATCATCAATATCTTATGTTTTATTCTGAGTTCTACTGTGAACATTTCTCAGAACTTACTTGTGAACAGCTTGTCTTTATTGATGATAAACTTCTTTAATAGCTCATGATTGCTGATCAATTCTCACAGTATAATATATGTCAATATTAATGCTGTTGCAGTCTCTCTGAATGAAATGAACATCATGTACTTTGTTAATTTATTCACTATAATCAATATGCTGTTAAATCTGACTTCTTATGCTGAGTTCTTGAACTTTAATAACTTAATAATAAAGTTCATGATAACAGACTCTCAGAATGCATTCAATGCATTTAATTATGTTATCTCATTGTAATACTTATCTCTCTGAATCTTATTGCATCAGCATAAATTGCATCTGACAATGTATTCTGTGATTTAATTGCAAAGATTGTCTATGTTGCATCTTCTTTATATAAGATCTTCTGTACATTTGACTCTCAGATATCTGTCAGCTCTACTGTCATAACATACTTTAATGAGTTCATCATTCATTAAGAAAGCATTCTTCATCTTAAATGTTGCTGTTAAGTCTTTCATAAGTGTTTTCTTCTTGTCTTTGCATAGAATTTCAGTGTAAATTGTTTTCACTTCTTTATGATCAGATTATCTACTTAAAATGTCTACATCACTGTTCTCATTATTCTTTCTGTAATAAATCTAAAATTTAAAGTCTGCTAACTGTTTCACTCAGTGAATCTGTTGTCAATTCAGTTGCTTAGTTGTTGCAAAGTTTCTCAGATTCTTATGATTCATAAAAATCTAAATAGATTTGCTTATATCTGCAAAATAAGATCTTCAATCTTGCAATGCTTTCACTATTGCAAGAAGTTTCTTATTATGAATCTTATATCTTTTCTTGAGTTCTGACAACTTTCTAAATCAATATGCAATAGACTTTTTCTGCTTATCTTTAATCTAATATAGATATGCTTTAACTGTGAAATTCAATGCATCAATTTTCAGTATCTTTTCACATGCTTAATTGAGTATTCATAAATGTACAGTTTCACTAAGACTTTTCTTTAATATGCAGAACACATTCTTCTGTTTTTTATCTTAATGTTATCTCTCATTCTTGCATATTAAACATGTAAGAGATTTCACAATTCTTGTATAATTAAATATGAACTTTCAATAGTAATTTGTTAATTCTAGAAAGGCTTGTACTTTCTTAATCTTTTATAATGTAGATCAGTCTCAGACTGTCTTTATCTTTTTGAGATTCTTCTTGATTTGATTAGATCAAATGATATACTTTAAAAACTGTATTTTCTTGATTTTGAATCTGCTTTTTGACTTTTTCACATACATAACTCATTCATTGAGCTTTATTAGGATCTTATGTATGTGTTTGTGATGCATTTTAAGATCATCTGAATAGATCAGAATATCATCAAGATATGTAATTATAAAATCATTAAGATATTCTCTCAACATGTTGTTGATGAGTTTCTGAAAGGTGACTAAGGCATTTTTGAGCTCAAATGACATAACAATGTATTCATAATGTTTATATCTTGTTCAGAATGCTGTTTTTCATTCTTTATTCTTCTTCATACATACACAATAGTACACTTTCTTCAGATCTAAACTCATAAATCACTTAATTTTCTCTAATCTGTCTTGCAACTCTTCTATCAGTGATAGAGAATAACTATCTTAATAAATTATTTCATTAAATTATTTATAGTTGATATAAAGTTGCTTAATGTCATTCTTCTTTGATACAAACAGAATCAGATATTCTGCTGATGACTTTAATGATTTGATGAATTCTCTCTTTAAATTCTCAGCAAGATAGTTCTGAACTTTCTTTAGCTGATTCTCATTTATAAGATAAAGTAACATTCACTTTGATTTTCTTCTCTTTAATAGCAATATCTCATGATCTCAAGACTTATGCTCTGATAAGTTCTTTTTCAGTTGTTTAAAAACATTATATGTGTTCTCTGTCATATAGAGTTCTTTATTGATTCAGTTAATTTGTGAATTCTTTTTGTGTAATCAGAACATCTTTAGTATAGCATTATACTTGACTGACTTAAGAACATCTAGTTTTAACTTCTGTGAATCATTCTTTATTATGACTTTAATATAAACTTCTTTATGAATTTATTTATATTCTTCATTAATCATATACACTTATATAGACTTAGGCACTCACTGCAGCATTAGTTCTAGTTATTCAATTACTTTTTGCAAGATAAAATTATTAATTGCTTCTGAATTTATCATTACTTAAAGTTGTTTCTTCAGTAATATCTTAACATCAATTTATATCTTTTGATCATTGTTAGTTCATTAAGACATTAAAAGCTTCTTTGTTTCTAGTCTTACTGAGAAAGCTTAAGATTTTTTAACTTTTCTAAGCTTTTTACTTTTATCAAAGTCTCTTAAGCTCTGTCTATGCTTCAAAGTTTGTCTTGTGATTCAGTAAACTTTCTTCATAGTTCTTTGAATCATACTGATTCTTCACTGATTATGATCAGTTTTATGTAATCATCAATTTCTTTTTTGACAATTTGTTCTGAGTGTTAATACATCTCATACTAATCATATTCATATTGAATGAGATTCTTTAATGCTTTTACTTTATTAAGAAACTCAGATGACATGTACTTTTCTGTGTACATTCAATGTTCTTCTGTGAGCATCACATAATCTATAAGTAGACATATCTCAATCTTATAATCTTTTCTTGATCACTCTGACATTTCTTAATCTTATATTGCAAGTCATATCATTGTCATCAGCTCTTCTAGCTGTACAGCTGTCATTTTCACTTTGTGTTGTTTATTAACAGTAACTTTTTCTTAAAGTGTTTGCTGCTATTCTTTTAGCAGACTTTCACATCATTTCAGATGTTAATTCTTAAGGTACTCATAATCTTACTTAAGTTTCATGTCAACTTCTCAGTTATCAACATTCTTTGAGTTCACATTCAAATTCAGATACATTTAAATAAGATCTTCTTGTTCTTGAGCTTCTACAGTGTCTATTTTCTGAATTTTATAAGTATCAATCTCTTTAATCTCATCTGAGTTGTCTCTGACAACTTTCTCTAAGATAATTAATCTCTTTAATTCATTCATTGTGACATAATTAATACTGTATCTCTTTTTAAGCTTCTATAATCATTATCTGACTCTGTCTTTACTGCTCATATACACAAAGCAGTTGTCATCATAGCAGGCTGTTCAGCTCAGTTAATCATGCATTATCACTGAGTTTGCTGTTGCAACTTCTTTTCTCTGTCATTGAGGTTTCTTGCAATCCCTGACAAGATGTTTAGATTTATCACAGTTATAATATTTGTGAGTCTTTACTCATTAAATGTAAGACTTAATGAATTGTCTATCATAATGCTCATGCTTCACTGATCTAGCTTGTGGCTTCTGATTGTACTTCTCAATATTATTGAGATTCATCAGATCTTTTTGTGTCCTGATGATGAACTGTTATCTTCACATTCTTAAAGCTGTATAAGATCTCATCTTCTTCATTCATCATTTTCACTGTCAACTATCAATGTTGATGAAGATATCTATCATCTCTTAAAGTTCTTCAGATCAGTCTCTTCAGACTATTTTATCTTTAATATCTTTACTCAATTCTCAATAATATTGCAATACTAAGATGTCATTATCTCAGTCAGTTAAGGCTGTAATGCACTGAAACTTTGTCAAGTACTTAATTGCTGACTTATTTATCTTTAATGTGTAAAGTCATCATTCTGCTGCTCTTTTCTCATTAATCACTTTAAAAATCTTTTAAAGTTCTTTCTTAAACTTCTTGAAGTCATTAAAGATCAACTCTTTGTCAGTGTCTCATTTCTTTAATGACTTATCTAGAAATTCATGCAGTCTGAGATTGACTCAGTTAAACACTGCATCTTTAAGATAGACTATTATGTATAGATCTTTGTTCATTTTGAAGTTGAACTTCTTCTGATTGAAATCTATGTATAGATTGAGCTTTATCAAGAAGCTTCACAACTTCTTATGTTCACTGCTGAACACATTCAGCATCAGTATCTTCAGTATGTTGTTCATCTCTTATAGATCTTTAAGACTTTAAAGATTGATTATATTGATAAAGGCTGCTTTCTGTGTGCTGAAGATTATATTTATATCATAAGAATATTCAATATGTTACATTCTGATCAGAGATTCCTCTGGTATAGAGTTTAGAAATTAGAGCTTGTGATATAAAAGAGTTTTCAGACACATTAAAATTAATCAATAGATAGCAGATACTAAATAAAGATTATCATTGAACATACTCATCTTCTTAGAAAAGATGATCTGTCTATATATTAAACTGCTCATCTTGCTTACTCATGAGCATCATAAGTCAGCTTACTCAGCTCATTCATGAGCATCATGAGCTTATACTGAGCTGTACATCTTCAAGACATAGCTTGCTGAACCTACACATTCAATAAGCCTATCAGAATGATGGCTGTAACAGTCTGCAAGAACTAAGTCAGTCAAGAACACAATAGATACTGTAAGTAACATCTTTAACATATTTGTTTTGCTGAAATGAAATACAGAAACAGAACAAGATAAAGAAGAATATTGAGTATAAGAAACATAAGTGTCTTAAGATGAACTTGCTGACAAAATGTTTACACAATGATGATGAGATACATATTTTAAATAATATTGTTGTGCAAAAGAGACAGCAACAGAGACCTCATCACTGCATATAGACACAGTTATATTTACTCAATCTTTTTAATGATGAAATGCTGTCTTTTTGCACTCTGCTTTCTCAAGTCACAGATAAGTCATTATTGATGAACTTAATCAAAAATGCTTACTCAATGATCATCACTGTGTTGTTAATACTACAGAACACTGTCTTCACAGTATAATTGATTTGTCAGAAATTTGTCACTTAAAAAAGTACTGAGCTCAAGACTATAATCAGTAAATATCTCTCTGCTTCACATTATATGTTATATTTTTCTTTCACAGTAATCTCATCACACACATTGTATCTCAATTCTGTTTTCACCTCAACTTTCAGAGATGTTGTCACTTCATAACATTGTACTCTCAGTAATTTCTTTATCTTTTTATTTGCTCATACTGACATCATCTTGATGCTATATTATAGTTATTACATCAACAACAAGTTAAATTCTTTCTGTTGTCTTCATTATTCAAAACATATCAGTGACAACATTAGCTGCTGCAACATTATTAAGAATTAAAATTATAATTATTGCAAGACATTTTGAAAGTTGTGCAACTCAGTTCAACAGAAAGTTTCTTTTTATTCTTTAATTGCTAAATTAATAACTTGCACATACTTGTTAATCATGTTGTCACTATAACAGCTGATGATGTTCATCAGTCTTGACTTCAGTGTCATCTTAATTGTATATAGACATCATTTATTAAGCATGTCATCATCTACATTATTTGTGTTACAGAACATCACAGCAATCATTGTAAGTCTGCAGAGATTTATGATTTGTTGTTGTTTATGATTCAAGAGCAGTGAGCAGTCACTGTAATATAGATATTTATGTTGAACATTTTTTACTTTATAATTTGTTTTCTTAATTTTCTTATGCTTTGCTGTCATCATCATGTTGCTTACTTCACTTCAAGTGCAGACTTTTCTTTCTTTAATTAAATAACAATATCTTAAAAATCTCTTGTGACTTAATGCTGTGACTCAGTCACTTCAACAACAACTATAATATTAATAAGCAGTCACTGTTCTTGTCTTCTGCTTCTGATAGCAATACAGATACAAAGATAACAAAGTGATTTAACAGTGTTTTGCTGATGTGTTGATTGTGTTTTGACTTTGCTTCTTATAATTAATATTATGTAGAATATTTTTAATAGAAGTTTTTAATTTCTTAAATCTCATTTACACTTATGCTTCTTCTCTGTTCTTACATCATATTCATGTCACAACACTTCTGTACTCTTCATATTCTCTACTCAAAGTTACTCATTATATTCTGTTAAATATTCTATTCATTTAACTTTATATTGTAACTGTTCTCTTCTTTATCTCTTACTTAAAATATCTTTGATTTTGTATTCTTTCTCATTGTTTATGAGATCTGAGAAGAGCAGTTCTGACAAAGAATTATTGTTTAGACAGTATTTATGAAACTTTAGATATGAAACATAAAATACATTATGAATTCTATAATAAGCAGACAGAATCAGTCAGTATGCTTATTTGTTAATAAGATTAATAATTTAAAAAGATTCAATAAATTTATGCAACAATTTCTTGCTTAATCTGCATTGCTTTAAGTTCTTGATGAATAATAGCATTAAATTGTTAATGTTGTAGCTTTTTTAAATATGATTTTTATCAAAGTACTTAGCTTATGCTTTCACAGCAGCTTATTATTGCTTTATCATTGTAACACAAATTTTCTTTATTTACTGTGCTCAGTCTTTTGCTGCTGACACCTTCTCTTTATAAATGTTGTTCTCAATGTGTTGAATAATTCTTAAGTAATAATTCATTAATGCTTTGAAAAGTGTTTAACTAATTGTTATATGTTTTCTGTTTGCATACACAAACTTTATCATAAATAAAAAGAACACTCAGTTGTCTTGTTCTTCACAACAATAACAATGTAGATAATGTTCTAGAATTTAATTCTGTCTTTTGATTTAATCATCAATTTATAAATAAAAGATGATGCTTAATCTTCACTTCATTTAAAGTTGATAACAGAATTCAGATCAATATGCACTGATAAAGATTGATTCTTAATTTAAAACAATATTTCTGAATTCTTCATAGCAGCATATGATCTGTTTGATATATATGTCAGCTAACTTGATTGCAGTGAGTTTTTTAGTAACAGAGATATATTGAGTTATCTTTGTAAGATGATTTATAATTATCAGTATAAAGTTATAAACATTAGTTTCTTGTCTGCTAGGCAGCAAGTCAGTGATTATGTTCATTGTTATCTTCTTTCATAATTAAGTAGATAATGACAATGACTGTAATTTGTCATATGAATAATATCTTAATACTTAAATTCTTAAACATACAACACATAAAGTGACATATTCTTAAATGTTATTTATCATGTTAACTCAGTAATACTTTCTAAACAACAGATTGATCATTCTGTTTACTTCATAATGTTCTGCTAAAACATCATCATGATGCAGCTTTATGAGCTCATTCTTAATGACTTTGTCAGATAATATGTATATCTTATTTTTGTGATGAAGTAATTCAGTAAAATTAAGCATTCATAAACTGTCACTAATGTCTTAATAACTGCAGTTACTCTGTGATTTTAAGTCTTGTCACATCTTTGCTGTTAGAACATCAGTGTTCTGCAAGAGATGAACAAATTCAAGAAAGAATAATTGTCTTTTATTATATATCATTTTGCTGTCAGTCACTTTCTGAATCAATGCATATAAAATGAACTGTTTACAATCAGTAATTTTAGCAACAGAGTTAAGCAGCTTTTCTGTTATGTTATATATAGATAAATTAAACATATAATCATTGTTCTTTGATTTATTTCTGAATGAAGACTTTCTAAATCTTTCATTAATTTGTTCTTAATAGTTATGATCTTCAGTCTAAATGCTTAATCAATATTCTTTTAATAAAATAGTCAGCATAATTTGCAGATCTAAGCTTCAAGCATTGATCTGATTAACTAAAGCAGTAATACTTAATTTTAATTCTTAAGATAGTGTGATCAGCTTTTATTGCAATGTTGATAGCAATCTATTTATGTTTTTCTTAACTTTGTAGTCAGAGCACCTCAACAGTGCATTAATGAGGTTTGTCTTTTCTGATTAATGTGTAATTATAAAATCATAAGCAGCTAATCTTATAACTTAGTGTGCTTATCTTCTATTTAATGACTTTACATTCATAAATTCTTGTAAATTATTGTGATTTATGAGTATCTCAATGAGATAATGACTATTCTTAAGATAGTGTTGTCAGTGTTTAAATGCCTTTATGATTGTCAATAATTCTTAATCATAAATTTTATAGTGTGTTTTAACTGAGTTTAATTTTCTTAATTAGAAGATAACAGAATGTCATTGAGCATCTGTCTAAAGCTGTAAATAAATATTCATTAACTTAATTATTAAGACATCAGTTTCAATCTGAGCTCTTAGCTCTGAGTTAAAGTATATCAGAATAGATGTCTATATAAAGACATTATAAAGTTTGCAAAATGTTTATATTATCATTTATAATTACTTAAATGCATTTATCTTTTTGTCATTCTTGCTGCCTTTTAACAGATCAGTTAAAGAAGCAGTAATCTTAGAATATCTCTGTATAAAGTGATGATAAAAGTTTGCAAATTCTAGAAATATTTGTATCTCACAGTAGCTTCTAGATATCAGTCATTTCTTTATGATTTTAATTTGTTGTTGATTCATCAAAACATCAGTAGTGAAGATGATAAACTTAAGAAATTTCATTTATATAATATGAAAAGTGCACTTCTTTAAATTTGCATACAGTTTAAATTGTTGAAGTTGCTTCAGAATTTGTTTCACATAACTTTGATGTTCTTCTAGAAAACTGAAATAGATCAAGATATTATTTAAATATATTATATAAAAGACATTAACTAGCTCAGTTAATGCTCAGTTAATATAGACTTGAAAAGTTGCTAAGACATTAATCAGTTTAAATGACATGATTATGTACTTAAAGTGATCATAATATGTGTAAAATGCAGTCTTTTACTTATTGTCTTTCTTAATTCTAATGCAGTGATAAGCATTCTTAAAATCTAGTTTGATGAACATCTTAACTTCACTTAAACAATTAAATGTCTCACTAATCAGCAATAAAGAATGACAGTTCTTGACAGTAATCTTGTTGAGATCTTTATAATCAATATATAGATGTAAGCTCTCTTCATTTTTTAAAATAAACAGAATTGATGCTTCTGCAGAGCTGACAGAATGTTATATTTATTTTTTTATTAAAATGTTGTCTAAATATTCTTTAAGCACTTATAGCTCTGTTTTTAACAAATTGTAAAGTGAATCATAAAGTAATTTATGTCTCTCTGTCTCTATGACATGATCATGATCTTGATGAGATGATAACTTATTAACATTTTCTTTAAAGAACACATTTGTGTAGCTGTTGTATTGTTGAGATAGTGCTGACATTTTATTAACAACATATATAGTAGTTGTCAATGAATCTGATTTAGGCATCATCAACAATGTGTAAACAGTAAGTTAATTTTAAATGTTGTTGATAAACACTTCAGACTTATCAATAATCAGAGATATCTGTTTTATTTTATAATGTTATGTGTGTAAGTCACAATTAATATGAATGTGTTGTCATTTCAGATCTAAGAGATCAAAGATAAGTTTAGATTCATTCTTATCTAAAATATAGAATAACTACTCTTCAGTTTGCTTTTATTTTTAATTGTTGATGAGTTTATGCTTCATTAAGTATGCATCATAGCAGTAGACATGTTGTCTTCTCAAAAGCTCTGATCTTGAAAGTTCTACATTAATTTATGTCAGTTAATGAGCAACAGCATATCATTAAGACATTACATTAATCTCTGCTGCAGTGTTCAACAGTATATTGATAAAGACTTAATTAAATTCAATTTAAACTTAATTCTTCTTCATAATGCTAGATTTCTTTATGACTTCTAATCTGATTTTTGTTACTGAAATGCAGTCAACAAAACTCTGTCTTTTTTTGTCTTGACTACATTAATCTTAATGTAATTAAGATTTTTTAAGAGACTTCTACAGTTCTTTATAAAATGATCTGATCTCTCACAGTTATAGCAGTCATTCTTCTTGACATCAGTCTCAAAATGAAGTTTGTTTACATAATCATAATGACTTAATTTTGTGATCTCAGAATTGAGACAATTGTTCTGCTGTGACTTTGCTGTCTAAGTAAAAGAATGTAAATAATGCTCATAGATTTTCTTGATGATGTAACTTTAAACTGTATGATCATTTACAGATTGCTAATTAATCTTTAGTTTAATAATTAAAGCTATTAGACTTTTTCTTATCTTTGAGAAATCTTAATAATTAATTAAAGTCACTTAAATCTTTAATTAAAGTTTTATAAAGAGATAACTTGTTCTCTATTTCTTTATATAGCTCAGAAGCTGATCTTTCAGCATGCTGAAATATATTGTAAAAGCTTAAATTGATTAAATAGATTTCTACATAACTTTTAAGTATTTCTGTACTGTACTAAATCTGCAGTTCACTGAGTTCTCAATGAGATTGAGCAGAAACTTTAAAAAGAATATTTATAATTTATTATTCAGAAGTTTGTTCTCATTAATGTGATGAAATCATGCATCTCAAGATTCTTCTGCTAAGAACTGCATAACAAAGAGAATTTTGTTGTAATTATTGAAGAAGTTTTTAAAGATTAAGTGAAATGTCATCACAGCACTGTATATAAACTCAGTATGTTTACAGATAAACTTTTCATTATATATAAATAAGTTCTTTAGCTATTGTGTTCATTTTATTGAAAGTGCATACACAACTTTGAATGTATATTATTTTGTTAAATTTAAAGAGCTAATAAAAGCATAAAAAGATTCTGTATGTTGAGAAGCAGTGTTCTAGCTGCTTCTATGAAGCAAAGTAAAACTAGTGTCAGAGACTGAATAAAGACTCTGCTCACATTGACTGTAGTTAATGTGCTTTTTACTTCTTCTGTAACTTTCTCAATCAAGATGTGCTCATAGACAACACAGTTTAGGGATTTCACTAGACAGCATAGTATAGCATGAGTATTCATTTCTTTCAATAAATTATAAGCTCAGATTAGCAAGAAGCTTCTCAGAAAAAGTGTATACTTCTAATATATGCAGCAGCTGAGTCTGCAGACTTTTGAGATTCATAATGAATTCAGCTTTAGCAGTGTTACTAACTATTGAGGTTCATGATAAATCTGACTTTAATGAAATCAGCACAGTGATGACAGCTTGATATGTATCTGTTAGGCAAACAAGCATCTTTGACAGCTGAGTATGTTTGACTCAGAAGATTTACAGAGAATCAGTTTCAGCAAAAATCAGCATTTACAGTTACTCACAGAAGCACTGTTCTTCAGCAGCTTAATATGTATCTTCAATAGGCAAACAAGCATTCACAGTTGCTCAGAAAGCACTGTTCATCAGCAGCTTAGTATGAGTCATCAGAATGAATAAGCACTATTATTTTACAGAATAAGAGATATAAAAGCTTTCTATTTGTTTTATTTACATTATCTTCAATGCATACATCATTACTTTACTTTATTCACTTCTTATACTACATGTCAACTATCATCACAATGAACTTCAACAACTTCTTTACAAAGCAACAACTCATTTCAATTCTTACTTGCAAGAACTGCAATCAATGATTTACTCTTATGAGAAGATGACTAATAAAAGAAGATCTATAAAATATTGTTGAAGTCTCAGCAGTCAACACTTCTGTCAGTGAATTCTTAGCTGCATTTTCTCTCAGCAATCTCAGCTTTAAAAGTCAGAAAACTGATGCAAAGATCTTATATTGACTTATTATCTGCATCAATGCAGATAATTAAGAATATCTGATGAACAAGATCAGCACAAAGAATGTTTGAAATGTGCTAAAGTTTAAATACAAGAAGAAGTTGCAGATAATTAAGAGACAATATTTGATGAAGTTTATTGAATATAAGATGTCAAAGAATGTATTCATTAAAGAAGCATAAATTTATCTGAGCAAACTCAGCAGAAAGATTGCTGCAACTTAGTCTGACATAATTAGATTGTTCAAATCAGAATGACAATTTCAGACACTGCTTTAAGTGCTGCTGAATGAGTACATTGTAATTTGTGATGTCATTGACACTCAGAACAATTCAGATGTCAAGAGAGATCTGTAAAAGCTTTAGAAGAAAGAGATACAGCTTAAGACTGACAAGACTGTCATTGTCTTGTGAACAGATAAATAGAAAGAAGATTAATGTTTAATGAATCAGAACTGTAGTTCATTGAATCACTGCACAGTTAATATTAAGCAACATTATTGCAGATCATTTAGCTCTGACAGTAATCATTCTTCTCATTACTTCATCAAGTACTTTCTTTGCAATGACTTTCACTTCATAAAAGATTGCAAATTTCTTTCTGATGTTAAGCAAGACACTCAAAAGAGAGCAAGCAGATTAACTGTGATTAAGCTGTGCAGATTAACTGCAGTTAACTTATATCAGAAGTCAGTCTACAAAGATAAAGAAAAGAGGCATAGAGTCTTTGACACAGAAGTTAGTGACAATAATGATGATGACTTCTTCTCTAAATCTGATGAGAAAGAGAAAGTCAGCAATGAAATTGCTGCTCTGTTCAAGAATGCTGTCATGACTCTCTCATATGAATGAGATGTTAGCAAATTAAAGTTAAAAGAGAACATTTATACTCTTACTATTGTGAAGTGATCATTATGCAAGTCAGGTCAGAAAATTCTGTAAGGCTGAGTTCAACACTTTACATGTCTAAACTTGAGGTCAATCTTCTCTCAAGAAAGTGAATGTGCAAAATGAAACTGCATAGAAGCTTTGATTAACACTGTCTTTAAATGTGTAATAAGCACAGCAAGACTATAATAGAAGCATCAGAGCAAGACAGAGTCTATATAGTTAAGCACATTGCAAAGAGTCTTAATAAATTTATTCTGATATCTACAGTGCACACATCACATTCAGAGGCTGCTTTTCTTGCAGCTGCTTCAGATGCAAGCTCACATAATAACATGATCAATTTCTCAGAAGTCAACACTGCATCATTAAATGAAAAGATCAAGACTTACAGACTTTGACACTGATGATTTGTTTATCTTGATTCTGCAAAGCTGTATAATCTTTACAAGATGACAATTCTTGAAAAGTCAATTCTCATTGTTGAGAACAACAAGATTATGTGTGAGATTTATGTTCTGATTAAGTTCATCAACAAGTAAGATCACACTGTAAGCAAAAGAAAGACTAACATTCTCATTCTTATCTTCATTGATATATGCAGTTCATTATTCTTGTTATTTAACAAATATCAGTACTTTCTGAAGATAATAGATAATTATTTCTGAAAGACATGAATGATACTGCTGAAGTGATATGATGAGATCTTACAGACACTGCAAAAATGATGACTGAAGATTGAACTTCAGATTAATGCAAAGATTCTTGCTGTATGAAGTGACAATGAAATGAAGTTAAGATTCATTCTAAACAACTGATGCAAGTCTCTTGACATCACACTGCAGTACACAGTGCTCTACATGTCAATTCAGAATGATGTTGTCAAAAGAATCATTCAAATCATGAAGAATTCAGTGTGTATCATGATTAAAGAGACACAACTGTCAATAAAGTTCTGAGTGTAGACAGCACAGACAGATATCTATCTTTGCAATTGAACAGCAACTGATCTCTTAATTAATGATAAGCAGACAACTTCTGAGAAAGCTTTCATTAATGTAAAGTTATTCATTAATTACATTTATATATGAGGATGCAAGTGCTACAGCTACATTGATCTCAAGTTATTATCTGAAGACAGATGTGACAAGTTCATGAATTGAGAATGAGTAAGAGTCTTCATGAGTTACATTGAGAAAATTACAAAGCAGTATCAGCTTTAAGCTTTAGATCTCAAATACATCATTAAGAATCACACTGTAAAATTTATTAAAAGTAAAAAGAAAGGTACTGTTGATCTTAGACTGCAATGATAGACATTAAATGTTTTTTTAGATAGAAGATCTGTTGAATGTTTACAGAAGAAGTCAATTATTGTAAAGATCATAGCTTTAAATCAGACACTTACAACTCAGAACAGTAAGATGCAGTCTGATTTGATTATGATTAAGATCAATAAGTCTTAAGATAAACAATATGAGATCAAGTTGACTGCAGTTAATCTAAATGAGTTGTCAGATAAGAAGATCAACACTGATTAAGTTAAGACAGTGACACTTAAAGAAGTCAGAATCTTTCTGTATGTTGAGATCTTGAAACAAAAGAAAGACAACAACAACAATAATTAAGATGTAAATGAGCTCTTAATCAAAATATCAAGAACTATGCTGACACTTATGATGTTCTTTACAGATAAAGAAGATTCTGTGATCAGATCTAATATTTTAACATCTGTCATCTATGCTGAAGCAGTGAGAGACTCAATCTGAGAAGAAATGTAAAAGAATGTTATTCATGTAAAGCTGACAGTCTTGACAGCAAATGAAACATGAAAAGAGATTGTGCCACTAAGAAAAATCAACATTGTGATCAGCAAATGAGTCTTTAAACTTAAGCTGAACATCAACAGATTCTTAAACAAGCTTAAGGCAAGACTTGTGACAAGAGACTTCTCACAGACATATAGTGTTGATTATAAAAATATTTTTGCTCTCATTATCAAGTTTAACACTCTGTGAGTCTTTCTGACTATTGTTGCACTTAAGAATCTAAAGTGTCATTAAGTGAATGTCAATAACATCTTTACAGAATTCTTTCTAAAGAAAACAATCTATATAACATCTTTTTCTGAAGTCAATATTACATTTAATTGTGTTCTGTGCATACTGTGCAGTCTTTATGATCTTAAGCAAGTCACACAGAACTGACATGAACAATGTGTCATTAAACTGCTTAAGTTGAGTTTTCATTAAAGCAAAACTGATTTCTGTCTTCTTCTTCACAGCATTAAAAGAATCATGCTGCTTCTTTATATGAATGATATTGTTGTAACTTCAATAAATCTGTTACACATTCTCTGATTCAAGTAAGCTCTTATGAACATGTTCAAAGTTAAGGACTTGAGAGAGACACAGAAAATTCTCAGCATTTAAGTTATACATAATTACAAAATGAGGACTCTGCATCTAAATCAGACTCACTATGTGAACAAGATATTAAAGAATCTTCACATATGATCTGATAAGCACAGAGTCATCAGCATTTCATTCAACAAATATGATGTTCTTTGTCTTGCTGACTCAACTGATTAAAGAATAGATCAAAGACAGTATTAACAGACAATTAAAAGTTTAATGTATACAGCAATTCATACTTAATTAAACATCATCTTTACACTAAATTGACTAAGTCAATATCTCAGTGATTCTGTGAAGCATTATAAATACACACTTAAGAAACTACTGCAATACATAAAATCAATCATCAATCTTAATATTATGTACAGTCTTAGTGAGAGTCAAGTAATGCTTGAATACTCTGACTTTAACTATGCTTTAAATAAGCAGAATCAGAAATCAATTTTAAAATGTATTTACATACTTGAAGATGAATCAGTGTTGTGAGCAAGTCAAAAGCAGAAGTTTGTCATTATCTTAATTACTGAGGTCAAATACATAATCATGTCAATGTGTGCAAAGACTGAGATCTGACTTGAACAGATACTAAGAAACATAAGCATAAACAAATATCTTGAAGTCAACTTACACTGCATGAACATTTAAAAGAATGAAGCTCATCAAACTTCTTTATTCATTTAGCTTAAAGAAGACAATCAAGCTGTCTTAATCTTGATTAAGAATGTACATGTACATAAGCAGTTAAAGTACATCAATATCTTTTATTACAACATTTGTGATCTGCATAAGTGCAATCAGATTCAGATAGACTTTGTGCTCAGTTAAGAGATAGTTGTTGACAGACTTATTAAGTCTCTATTTAGACAGATTTTTAAGCAGTTCATTAAATTTATAAGATTCACTGTTAATAATTAGTTAAACTCTTAAATGATTTGTTGAACTCTTAATAATGTGTTTAGTCATCTGATGTTTGCTGTCAGTGAGAGTCAATAGATGCAGCCTCATTAAGTGAAAGTATTGAGAAGTGATGTTTTAACTGCTTCTATAAAGTGAAATAAAACTAGCATCAAAGACTAAGTAAAGACTCTGCTTACATTAACTGCAGTTAATGTGCTTTCTACTTCTTCTGTAACTCTCTTAATCAAGATGTGCTCATAGACAACACAGTTTAGAAATTTCATTAGACAGCATAGTATAGCATGAGTATTCATTTCTTTCAATACTGTATACAGTTTCTTCTCAGATAAGACTTAAGAATCTTTATCTTTCAGAAGTTTGTTGATCTTATTACACATATTAAATACTTACAGTTCACAATTGATTTCTATAAGTTATCATCTTTTCTCATTATTGATCTGTCTAATTTCAGTCAGACAAATCTGTTTATTTAAATATTAATTCTTCTTCTCTGCAGTCTAAATAGCAGTCTGAATCTCTGCAGATTCTTGTTTTTCAGAGATCACTTAAATCTTAATATGATTAGAGAATGACTCTGTCTCATTTTGCTGACTTTTAGTCTGCATATTGCAATGTAATGAATTGTCACTCTTTAAAAAGATAAAGTTGTTAAAATTGTGAATTTATGAGTTTCTTATCTATAAGAGACTGATGAATAAGATATGTAACAATGTGAGACACTACAGTACAATAGCTATTTGATGAAGTTTTAATGTTAAGATCTTGTATTGATGAAGATTAATAACTAAGAAACTTAAAAGATTTGTATGTAAAGACTGTCTATATAGTACTTTGCTTATCAATCATTGTGTAAGGGGTTCAGCTATGGTTTGGTATGAGTGCATAGTGATATCATGATAAAAAATAAAAATAAGATGTATATTCACTGCAAGAAAGCAGTTCACTTTAAGAACAATTATTGAAAGTTATATTCAGAAAAGATGTTTAAAGAGTTAAAGAAGAAGCAAGAAACTAAAAAGAAGAAAGAGAAAGAAAAAAAGAAATTTTTAAGTTTTGAAGATAAGCAGTATAATAAGAACACAGTGATCTTGACTGCAGTAAAGAACTATAATCTTATGATTAATAAGATATTATAAATAACTGACTTCAACACAACACAATATATATGCTGTGATCTCTCTATATTTAATTTATAGACTGAGTATAGAGTCAGGTCAGGTTGAAAAAAAGTGTACCTGACCTGAATCTGCACTAGAGTTCAGGTTAAGTCAGGTTGAGTTTATACATGAATTAACTCTATTTACAATCTGTGTGAATACTCACATGCAGGTGAGGCTAGTCATTATGGATAAGGTCAGGGCTAAGGCTCAAAAATGTGAAAGCTTATTGATATATTAGTCATAATAAATTACATCTTAACTAGCCATATAGGGATAAATTACATGGTCGCAAGATATATTACTGAATAAGTTACGAAAATCATGACTTTTCATGAAGGTGTGTGTTAGAAACACACATTAGTAAGCATGTGTATGTGCTTACTAAGTGCATACACATGCTTACTAAGACTATATATAACTCACAAAAAACCTGTGACTCTATGCAGATTAGGTTGAGTTAACCTGCACCTGACTTGACTGAATAAAAGTTAGTTTAACTTAACTCAATACCTGAACTCAACTCTGACTTGTGTGACCTATAGGCAACTCACACACTCAGTATATTAATTTAATCAAAATATTTAACAATGAACTCTCTATAAAAGAAGTGTCTGAAGTGATGCATACTTAAAAGATAGAAATGATCAACTTACAGTTAAAGAACAGCAATGAAAAGATTTAAAATATTATTTTAATAAATATTTATTTTATATCTAATATAGAGCTCAATCTCTTCTCAATTGAAATGATTAAAACAAAAGAAATATCAGTTAAAATTAAGAACAGATTACTATGTTTAAAGAATAAAGTAAAAAATATATTTAATTATATAGTATGCAAAGACAAGCTATATTATCTTTAAATTTTAATAACAAGAAAATCTGTGAACAAGAATAAGATTATATCAGTTATTAAAGATAATAAGATTTTAAAAACTACTTAATATCAATATCTTAATTATATAGAGAATTCAAGTCTTAATAATATGTTAAAAAACTCTGAAATAGTGAGACTTAACTTATAAGAATTTATGAAAACATCATTACATTTATGTAATGTCTGCATGAGAGCAAATCAAAAGAAGAAGATCTTAAGAAAATTATAAAACTGAGTTATAAAGATGACTAAACTAATTTACATCAATGTTGTCAGTCTTATTATGTTAAAAGCATATGATAAGTTTTTATAATATATAATCTTTACAGATGATCTTATTTGCTGACAATATGTTTGTAATATGAAAATGAAAGGTCAGGTAAAAGATAAAATTGAACAGTTTCTTAATATACTTTTTATTTAGATGAATCTACAAATTATATAAGTATAACTTGATAATGAAAAGAAATTCAGAGATAAGCTCATCATTAAATGATTATGAAGTCTCAGAATTATCTATGAAACAACAGTCTCTTATGAACTAAAGCAGAATAAAGTGACAGAAAAAAGTAATGAACTTTTGACAGCAAAAGTTAAAATTATAATTCTGAATAATAAAGTCTTCAAAACTTTATGATTAAAGACTGTTAAAACAGCATGCTATCTTCTTAATTAACTCTTAATGTCAGCTTTTAAGAACAACAAAATCTCAATTCAGCTACTGTTTAAATCTCTTAATAAAAATAGATCAGCAGACTTCATTAATTTTAGATATTTTTGATGTTTTAAATGCACAACATATGTACATATTTTAAAGAAGATCTGAACAACAAAAATTAAATTTGAACTTTAAAGCAATAAGAAAATTCTTGTTAAATATAAAGAAAGAAATCAATATAAAGTATAGCTTTCTGAAAAGAAGAAGATAGACTGAGTAATTAAAGTAAGAAATGTGTAATTTAATGAAGATTCATTAATTTATAATGTTGAAGTTGCAGTCTCAATTTTTAAAGTCACTCAATCTCACATCATTAATACAGAACAAAAAGATATACAGTTATCTTTTTTATTTTCTTTTTAATTCTCATCATTGTTATTGTCTTCAAAGTATGTATCATCATATTCTTTCATACTGATATTGTCAAATCAGTTAGAAGAAATGAAGAAAGAGAAAGAAAATGTTACAGATATTTTTTTTACAATTAATAAGTCAATATTAGCTGAGTCTTGATGCTTTAAAAGAGAAAGATAATTCTCTATAAAGCTAAAGCTTAAAGCAATCATGATTTATCTGACTGTGTTTAATGTAATTGTTAATGTTATAAAAAAGAAAGAAGACTTCAGAGATGAATCTTAGACATTTAAATAGATAATTGAAAGTTATGAGTTAAAAGACTGAAAGAAAATAATGAATAGTGAGTATAACTTATTAATAATTAACTTTACATAAACTTTAAAGATGTTACTATTTAATTGACAAGCTTTAAGAAATAAATGAGTCTACTATTACAAAAAAGAATCTGACAACTCAATTTTATAACATAAGACTTAATGAGTAGTTAAAGAATTTAAATAACAATTTAAAATTGATTACAAAGAGATCTTTGCAATGATTGTTAAATCAATGATTTATAAAGTTATCTTTATTATAGCTGTGTTTTATGACTATAAATTGAAATAAATAAACATCAAAACAACTTTCTTACACAGTGATTTGAAAGAAGAAGTCTACATGATTTAATTTATTGAATATGAAAAAGAAAAAGACAAGATATATAAATTGAAGAAAGCTTTATATGAATTAAAACAGTTATTTTATCTGTAATACAAGATGATACATTGCTTTCTTATCAGCCTCAGATACATACAGATTTACACAGACAATAATGTATTTAAAAAGAAAACTTTAATCATTGTTGTTTATATTGATAATATTCTTTTATGTAAACTCAATAAGAACAAAATTCTAAATCTTAAAATCAAATTAAGCAATCATTTCAAAATAATTGACTGCAAAGTGTGTAAGCATTACTTAAAAATGTTAATTACACAAAACAGAACTCTATAAATACTTATTCTATCTTAGAAAATTTATTTTACAGAGATACTTAAAGACTTTAGTCTATAGAATATTAAGACAGTCATAACTTCAATGAAACTCAGAGTTTATCTTATAAAGATTATTAAAATAGCTGAATCAGAGTTAATAACTTAATATTAGAAGATCATAAAATCTTTTATGTACATTATGATATAAATTCAACTCAACATCACATATATGATGTTAACTCTTAGTCAGTTTGCATATAACTTTAACAACACACATTGAAAGACTCTAAAGTGAATATTTTAATATGTGTAAGAAATTCTAGACATCATTCTCAAGTATAAATTGAGTAATTGACTTAAATTGCTAGAATATTCAAATTCAGACTGAGAAGAAGATCTTAAATTAAGAAGATTTATATTAGAGTATATATTTAAAATAATTAATGAATTAATATTTTAAAGTTTAAAAAGATAAAGAATAGTCATTTTATTCTTTTATAAAGTAAAGTATATGATCTTAACAGAGACTATAAAGAAAGCAGTGTGAATGCAGAAATTACTTAAAGAATTAAAGTTAAAGAGATTTAAGACAGTTATAATTCAGATAAATAATCAGAAAACTATAGTCTTGATTAAGAATTCTGAATTTTACATTTATATGAAGCACATTAATATACATTATCACTTCATAAAAGAAGTCAAATCTCACAGATTTATTCATCTTAATTACATTCTCATAAGCAACATAATTGTCAACAGACTTACAAAATTACTTTTAACACTGAAATTCATTTATTTTATTAATCTTATCAATTTAATCAATCACTGACAAAGACTCTGTGATCTAATGATAAAACAATTGAGATTTCAACATCTTAAAGATACTCATTTAAATTGAGTTAAAGACATTTCAATATTGTCTCATTAACTTTTAGAGTTGATGAGACATTATAAGATTTTATTTTTTATCTCATCTCACTGTTGCTGAAATGAACTGAGAAGATATGTTAAACTTTCAGTTTCATTTTGTTATCTTAGTGATTTCAGAGCCCTACAGAGGTTTTGAGAACATGTAGAGTTTGTTAAGACAAACAGTTTGCTATGAATAAAAGTTTTTTCTTTTGTTGATTGGAGGCCTTCTTATAGGGCCACATTTCCATAGAGTAGCTAGACACTTATGATTACATGTTCATTTCACTAGCCACTCCTTCTATGTTTGACAACAATAATTCATCCCTAGCGTATGTCAGACTGCGACAGCTTCCCCGCATGCGTTGTTCTGTTTCTGACTGGATCGGGCCCATAATCGAAACGATTGGATATATCTCGTCATACAGTGAGAAGCCTTGAAACAAACTAGATACACCTCACCGAAACGCCACGACACAATCCGGATACCAAGCCCTAAACTGTCAAGACTACCGCGACCCATCACCCCTCACCCCTCCATCTCCGCCTCCCCGCTCCCCGCCCCCTTCCCCAACTTATCCAGATTCCTCAACATATAGCTCTTCTTGAAATAGGTATTCGGATGCACAATCGTCTCCTCCCCTCCTATCCCCGCCCCCAACCCCTCCTCCTTAACCCTCCTCATCTCGCCCCGATGCGCCCACTCAAACACCCGATTACAAGCAATATGAAACCTCTTCCTCTCCACATCCTCCCTCACCCCCCGCAACACCTCCCGATCACCGACCCCCGTCCGCTGCAACAGCGCCGTCAGATTCTCCCCACTAAAATGGCGATACGGACAGCCATGCG
>JAABVA010001390.1_pt1 | contig 26129 bp, 34 predicted proteins | sample 5560331 | NCBI WGS metagenome assembly JAABVA01 (sample SAMN12812661, study PRJNA571458) | rock metagenome | isolation source: Antarctica rocks | place: Antarctica: Victoria Land, Mt New Zealand sud | collected 2016-01-07
TCCTTCCATCTCTTCCGGCAGCGTATGAGAGAAGAATACCAACACGTGAAGAGGATGGCAAGCAATGCCGCCAAAAGGTACATTTTAGGAAGAACAAATGTTCTTCATCAAAAGTGCGGAAGAGCCAACATGCTTTACGCCGTTGGGGACTCCAAATTGGCGAACGATGAATGTCCAAATGGGCTACGATTCCCTCAAACTCTTGCCAAGAGGAAGGAGGTCGAATACGCTTGAAGCAGCATTGTCCATCGGGAGGCAGCGCAGATGCCAGCACCGAAACGAACTCGCCGAGAGCGAACGGAGACATGGGAGAGCATTCAACAATGGACCCTCTGGCCTGAGCAAGAATTGTATGAGCAGCTCAGGCCCATGCTGCTTTTTGGACAAACGGCTGGCGAACGAGCGAAAGAGACTGGTGCGGCTCCACGAACACTGTCTCGCAAAGCTAACGAGTTTGAACAGTATGGGATGCAAAGCCTCTTCGCATCCGAAGTAGTAGGCGGAGAGCGAGAAACCTCAAAAACGCTCCCCCAAGTGTAAATGTTGAGATTCGATGAGGTAGTTTCTGTACAATTATCTGAGGTACGTCATGAGGAGGAAGAGTGGTTCGACCAGCCTCTGAAGCGGTTTATGTGGCAGCGGAAGAGAAAGAGAGAAGCAGGATTACCTCAGATAATTGTACAGAAACTACTTCACTGAATTCTGTGATTTACAGTCGCTGCCCGCGCCAAGTCCACTGTATCCGGTCTGAAAAGAAGTACAAACGGCGCACTATCACTGTCCGACCACAGGCTCAAGCGTGTTGCATTGCAAGCCGCCCGACGTCGACAAAAGACGCCAGCCTTTGTTCGCCAGTATGCTCTACGAGAAGGCATCAAAGCCACCATTTCGGAAGGCGAGTACGTGCTTTTGGCATGCGTCGTTCCCGTTATATCGGTCTTGCCAAAACACACTTGCAACATCTTGGCATTGCTGCCGCGATTAACCTGATGCGTGTGGTGGCATGGCTCGATGGAGATGAACCCGCTCCTACAAACGTCTCTGCTTTCCAAAGGCTATGTTGGGCGGATTAAAAAAGTTTCCCAACAATGTCAAGAGTGGTCAAGAGCCAAGTACTGCGACAAAAACTGTCATTTTTCGCAGGAGTTCGGGTATACTTGCTTGAAAGGGGATGACGAAGGCCGTGTTGCAGATAACCCGCGTCTCCCTATGAGGTGATTTTGTATGAGTGAGGAACAGAAACGCATCCTTTTTCTGTGTGCTCATCGCTCTGTTCGTGAACTGATGGCAGCAAGTTTGCTTGCCGCTCACGAACAGAAAACATGGGATATTTGGATTGCTCCTGCACCTTTCCCGTCTGATGAAGTCGCTTTGGTCTGTCAGGTTCTCGATGAGATACATGTTCCCTTGTTTTCCTCCCCCAAACAGCAGAGCCATCCTTTGACCACTCATGGGATGAAGGGATTGTCCTCTGTAGTGGGGCAACCGATCAATGACCGTTCATTCCTCACGCCGGTCAGCGTCAACTCTGGTCCGTTGAAGATATTCCATCCATCGGCCTCGTAGACGTGGACCGTCTGCATGGATACCGCCGCATTCGCGCCACTCTCACGCAGGCACTCAGGACGAATCTCCTTCTCCCAAAAAGACTGGCAATGGTCTCCCCACACAAGTAAGTGAACAAGGAGAGATGATGAAAGGAGCTGTCATGGTGTTTTTCCATGACAGCTCCTTTCATCACGACTCGTCGCACATGTGTCATGATTTTTCTTGCGCTTTTGTGCTACATATGTTACATTTTAATTTAAGGAAGGTTGTTGTATCTCTTGTAGCAAGAATGAACTAATTGTAGAGATAAGGAGGCACTTAGAATGCAACGTGTCCGAGTCCTGGGAATCGTTCTCTTTGTGTTAGGTCTCTGGGTGTTCCTGGCACCCTTCATTGGCCCCGTCATGCACCTGTATTTCTCTCCCCCCACTATGAGTATGGGTATGCAACACATGGGAGGTATGGGAGGCATGAGTTCAAATGCCGTGGTAGTCAACCCAGCAATCGTGTTCTTCAACTTACTGCCAGGAATGGTACTGATCCTCATCGGTATTTACCACATCTTTAGTGGCAAAACCTCTCCTATCACACATTAGCTCTCTTTTCGTTGCTAGTGCGCGAGTAGAGGAAATCAGAAGAAAGGAAGTAAATATGGCTGAAGTAGCAGAGAGGGATCCGGTTTACACTGCGGATTCTGAAGACTTGACGAAGTCGCAAGCCAGTTCTGGAATAGTCGCTGGGATTATCGCGACTGGTTGTTGAGGCAGTAGCGCTGTCACTCTCGGTTTGTTGGGAGTCGGCGCTGGATCCCTGTCAGGGGTCCTCGGAAGATTCGGAAGTCTTCTCAACTTTCAGGTCCTAGCGTTATCCGGGCTCTTGTTGAGTACTTTAATTGTTCTGAGTGTTACGTACTTTTCGGTACGTCGCTTTAAGCGGCGTATGTCTGCTGATGCGTTCAAGCACCTGTATATACAGCGATTAATACGTACTGCTAGCTGGGGTGTAGGAACCTACGTGGTTACGTTCATTCTGATCGTGCCAATTATACGCCTCATCCTTAGTTACTTCCACATCAAGGTCTGAATGAAAGGAGAGAAGATATGGCCGACATTATGAAGAGAGCCCAGCCACAGCCGCAACCAGTTCCGAGAACCGGAGTGCAGGAAGGTTTCTGTGTCAATCGGGGATCAATAGCATCCCTAGGTTTCCTTGCAGGCTGGTTACCCATCAGCTGCTGTAGTCTTGGCTTGGTACCCGCTGTACTCACTGGCCTGGGCCTGGGTAGTGCTTACTTCGCATTGAACAAGACGTTGCTCTTTGGGTTAGGCTGGACGCCAATTTGGGGACTCCTCTCTGTAGTCCTAGTAATGATCGCCAGCTACTTTGTCATCCGCCCTGCATTTGCCCACTATTCGCGGGAGGTCGCCATCCGCTCCTACTGGAAGACGGCTGGTTTAATGGGCTTGGCTGCGGGAATAACGTTCATCCTCTGGATGGAACTGGTAATGCCGCTTCTGTTCATTTTGGGGGTGCCAATGGGTGCGCTCTTCGGTAAATAAGTGTTGTGTGCAAGTCATCTTCCGTAGAGTCACCTCCAATACCTTCAAATAGTTCCGACGGTATTGGAGGTGACTCTACGGAGTGCCTTCGGTAGTCTGGACAACACGGGAAGGTATTGAGGGATCACGAGCCTGTGTTCCCTCAGTTGTTATAACGAGCGATCCTCCTTGTCCAGCCTTTCCAGTCTCGACATCCACCAGGACACGTCCCCCACCTGAGCGAACCGTGCCAGCCATAACTCCCAGAGCCAGTTTGTCTTCCAACTCGCGCCGGATTAAACGCTTGAGTGGGCGAGCACCATATTCGATATCGTAGCCTCTGGCCGCAAGCCAATCGCGAGCAGAGGGTGTGAGGAGTAGTTCAAGCCCGTACTCTGCAGCCAATTGTTCCTGTAAACGTGTCACCTGGATATCAACCACGTTGCGAATCTCCTCGCGCCCCAGGCGATGGAAGACGATAATCTCGTCGATGCGATTGAGAAATTCTGGCTTGAACTGTGCTCGGACGTCCGCCATCACACGTGTTCGCACCTCTTCTTCGGAGGCGTCAGAGAGTTCAACAATGTGCTGTGAGCCACAGTTCGAGGTCATGATAATGACTGCATGCCGGAAGTCAATGGTCTGACCCAGGCCATCCGTCAGACGTCCATCTTCCAGAATTTGCAGAAGCAGGTTGAAGACATCAGTGTGTGCCTTCTCTAGCTCATCGAGAAGCACAATGCTATACGGTCGCTGGCGCACTGCGTCGGTCAACTGACCGCCCTTGTCGTAGCCAACGTATCCGGGAGGTGCGCCGATGAGACGTGCGATCTGGTGCCTCTCCATGTATTCAGACATGTCAATGCGCACCATGGCTGCTTCATCTTGAAACAAGAGAGTAGCGAGCGCGCGAGCTAATTCCGTTTTGCCGACTCCGGTCGGGCCAAGAAAAAGGAAGGAGCCTACAGGACGACTGGGATCGGCAAGGCGAGCGCGTACCCGGCGTACCGCATTGGCGACAGCAGCGACAGCAGTGTTCTGTCCCACGACGCGCTGATGCAGCACGTTCTCCAGGTTGGCGAGACGTGCAGCTTCTTCGTTCAGCAGATTTTGCAGTGGAATGCCTGTCCAGCGTGCAGCTACTGTTGCTACTTGCTCGGCCCCCACAATCTTGTTAGCGTTACGCGTATCGCCTATCAGTCTGGTAGCTGCGGCTGCTTGATCGAGCAGGGAAAGAGCAGAATTGGGCAAGGCGCGTGCCTTGAGGAAACGTCGGGCAAGGTGAGCGGCGTGCTCACATGCAGCAGGAGCAATGGAAACGCCATGATGGGCTTCAATATCTTTCATCCAGAACGCAAGCATTTCGAGAACCTGGGGATGTGGTGGCTCATCGATCTGTATCACCTGAAACTGCGCCTCCATCTGGCGTTTGAGAGAAGGCTGTTCACGCAGCAGGTCACTATCAGCAGTAGCCAGCGTTGGTGTCTCCGCGTATTCGAGGACTGAGCCGAAGAGGCGTAGAAAATCCACCCCTGAGACCGAGGACATTGTCAGAAGAGCAGGCAGATCATCGAATACGATCACCAATGAGCCATGATACCCTTGTAGTTCGCGTACTACGGCAACAGTGCGCTCCTCAAGTTGTCCGCGCATACTCGCACCAGCAACGAGAGTGCGCATATTGAGTTCTACCACTCCTCGACCCGACAACCCAACAGGTGCAGTACCCAAGGCCATTCGTCGTGCCACCTCTACAATTACAGATGACTTCCCTACGCCTGACCGACCTAGAATGAGGGCATTATTATGTCGCCAGCGCAGCAGAACCTCGAATACCTCCATCACTTCCATGTCACGCCCAATCAGAGGACGTGTTTCCACCGCCAGACGTGTCAGATCACGGCCATATTGCCTGAGCTGCGGCCCAGGAATAGGAAAATCTACTGGGCGAGCCGTCACGCTCGTGCCGTTTTGCTGAGAGAATAAGCTCCACGATCTTTTCATGCTCTTGCTCATGCCTCGTTATTACAAGCCAGTGCGCCCCCACAACTATTGAAGTCGCCTTCCCATTATAACATGATTGCAATGAAAACATTTCCCGTGGTTTAGCATCGCAGTTGTGATGCTCATCTAGCGCAATCAATTATATCCCAACAGGGAAAGATGGATGGATTGTGCTACAATACATTGGAAGAAGGGTATCTTTCGAGTACATGGGTGCATGTTCTTCTTCAATAGCGAGGAAAGGAATCTCTTATGATGCATGATTACGGCATGACCGGAATGATGTTCTGGATGCCGATAGGTATGCTGCTCTGTATTGTTCTGGTGGTAGTCGTCGTCTGGCTGCTTGTACACTGGTTGGATACAAGGAAGATTTCAAGAATGCAGTATATACCCACACCTCTGCAGCAATCCTATCAACCATACGAGCAAGGATATCAAGTACCGTCGCAGCAGACACAAGAGGTGTACCAGGAAGGTGGACCGCAATATCACTACCAGGAGCCTAAGCAATCGCAGGATGAGTATGAGCAACCACAGGCGCAGTATCCACAGGAACAAGAGACGCCGCCGCAACACTAACTTCCCTACAAACTAGAAGGGAGAGCCATGGATGTGGGCTTTACTAGCACTTGTAGCAACCGTTCTCACATCGATACTTCCAATTCTCAACAAGCAGCTGCTACGCGATGCCCATCCAGCCATTGTAGCTTGGGCCATCAATGTTACCTCGCTTCCCCTCTTGGCAATAGGTACCTTCTTCCTCACGCAATGCACAGTCGCAGGATTCCCGGTGAGGGTATCACTCACTTGCACCACACATGTACCACAGATAGACACAACTTTTGTTGTTGGGATACTCGGTTCGGCTGTCCTCAACTGGGTGGCTACCCTTCTCTCCACTTATGCGCTATCCAGGGCCGATGCCTCGCTCGTCACGCCATTACTCACTTTTAACCCAGCCTTTACACTCCTTTTAGGTTGGATCGTCTTGCGCGAAGTACCTGGATTACAAGAGGGACTCGGCATCGCAATCATTTTGTTCGGAGCCTACCTGTTAGAAGTACAAGAGGTACGCGCCGGGTTTCTTGCGCCACTTTTCACACTAGTACGAAGGCCAGGAGCAGCACTGGCGGTTGTCGCCAGCGCACTCTGGGGAACGACTACAGTACTGGAAAAATTAGCAATTGACCATGTGACACCCCCAAGTGGTCCCCTCGTAGCACTCATAGGCACAACAATTACCGTTATCCTGCTCACTCCAAATGCTCTAGTAGTGATTTTTCGTCGGGACTACACGGCATCCTCAAGGGATACGCCAACACAACAGGTCCCACTATGGGGACTGGGTTCGCATAACCGTGCGTTTCTCGCGGCCGCGCTCCTCGCTGGCGTAGCACCTCTCTTTGGATTTACCGCCATTGCTCTAGGGCTGGTAGGTAACGTAACTGCTCTCTTCAAACTCAGCGCGGTTTTTACAGTCCTGTGGGCATGGCTCTTTTTACATGAAGGAAACATGTGCACACGATTGTTGGGGGTTATTGTAATGGTACTGGGTGGTGCCCTAGTTGCCACTTGACCGCCTTCAAAACATCAAAACGGCTTTACGCAATGCTATATAGTTACACCTTTCAAAGAAGTGCATACTGTCCAAAGGCTTGACATCTTTCACTTCAGCACTGTATATTACTTTTTAATATATGTAAAATACATATAGGGGAATTGCTACTACTGTTCAGCATTGAAGTATAGCACAAGAGGGCCTATTTGTATGAGCCACGCCACGAAAACCATCAGCCAACAGCTTGACTATCGCCCGGAAATAGCTGGATGGTTTGAGAAGACGAAAGTTCTGTTCAACAAGGTCGCGGCCTTCTACTTTGATGTGATTGAGGCCCATCAAGAGGTGTTGAAGTTGGACGGGAACGGGCCACGCGATACCCTTGAACACCTCACCCATCGCACGAAAGCAAATCCTGAACCCAGGCTACCGCTTGCAGCTGTAGTCGACAATGTTCCAGCACTGATGCGGCGGACTGCAATTCAAGCAGCATTAGGGGTAGCCCATTCCTTCCACTCTAACCTTGCCAGGTGGCAAAGGGAGAAAGAACAGGCCTCTGACAAAGGCAAGAAGTTCAGGAAGCGACCACCAGTGCCACCACGTCGTTGGAACAAGTCGGTCACGTTCTATGCTGGTATGTGGAAACAGCGCACTGCGACCGGCATTCTGCTCAAGCTCTGGACGGGGACAAGCTGGTGCTGGGTGAAGCTTCACGTGCTGGGACGCGAGCTACCCGAGGATTGGAAAGCGGGAAGCGTGCAAGTGGTACAGCACGGCAAGCGGTGGTGGCTTCACACCTTTGTTCAGAAGGACGTTTCCATCTCCGGCACGGTGAAGGAACAGGTGATGAGTACGCCCGATTTGCGGGTGTGCTCGGTCAAGTTGAGTGTGAACGAGACCCTGGCGGTCTGCACGATCCAGACAAGGGAAGGCACGGCACTGGCGTCCCGCTTCATCGGGGACGGACGCCGTTTGAACGGCCTTAGGAAGTCCTTGCTGGGGCGAGTGGCCCGCCACCGGAATGATACAGGTCTCATTGCGCTCGGTGAAGCTGATAACGCCCACCTGTGGACCAGGGTGCACAATCTTGATGACCAGGTGGCCCACCGGATCAGCCGTCGCATCGTGGAGTTCGCGCACGCGCACGGCGCAGCGATACTGGTATTCGAGCATCCCTCTCCCCATCACCCAAAGAAGGGGACCTACAGCCAGAGGGAGAATGAGAAACGGACTATCTGGCTGTGCGACAGGATCTACCGTTACACCCGGTACAAGGCTTGGGCCGAGGGGATAGTCACCTGCCTGGTAAGCTCGCGCCAAAACAGTCGGGAGTGCGCCACCTGTACATCCCCGGTAGCCAGGTACAGCGAGGGGCAAGCCATTTCAGGCTATAGTCCCGACACGCGCCTGGTGCTTTGCGAGAAGTGTGGCATGCGCGGAAACGCTGACCGCAACGCCAGCCTCAATATCGGGAAAAGGCTCTTTGCCCGCTACCAGAAACAGGAAAAGCCTCATGCTCGCCCGCTTGCGGGGAGGCTCTCGAAAGAGAGGGGTGTCCCAGTCTCCGAAGTAGCCGAATGCGGAGGGAGGCCACATGCCAACCCCGCAAGGCAGGGGGACGGGGGCGGGCATGGCACCGCCCAGGGCCAGAGACGTGGTGTGGCACGCACTGGTCAGGTATTCCTCGCTGAGTACGGCCCTGTGGAGTAGTGGCTTGGCCACAGTACTTTTGGGTGCGTGTATGCAGGAGTGCCAGAAGAAACCGCGTCATGCGGCGGAGTGTCACTTGGTGGTAACGCGTAGGACAATGGCTCTCTGTCAGGAGTATCGATTTGACTCTCCTTCTTGAGCTCAGCGGTTTTCAAGCCTATACTGTAATCCGTATGGGGGGGTGAGACGTAGTACGTACTGGAGATCTACTGTACAAAAGGTGCTATGAGACAGAAATGCCTGTTCATGAATGATGGATACAAACGTGTGCGCATGTCATTCCATTTCGGATCTTATACAGGACTTAGCCTTGTGCAGATCTGCAATCCGGGGAAGTAGAGACTTTACCCCGACCTCTGTTGTTTTTCTGTAGGAAAGGAGTGTAGTGTGAAAATTGCGATTGTAGGCAAGGGCGGTTCGGGCAAGACAACGCTAGCAGCTACGCTGTCGCGTCTGCTCGCCCGGCGTGGTTTCTCGGTCGTGGCTATTGACGGAGACCCCAACCCGAACCTGGGGATGGCCCTGGGTGTTGCAAGTCCGGAGTTGGCAGCACAACATAGCTTGCCACGCTCGATTCTTGAGGAACGTGCTGACGGAGCGGGTGAGATGCAGATCGTGGGTCTGGCAGAAACTATCCAGGCGATCTCTTCTGAGCATGGTGTACTTGCGCCCGATGGCGTCACGCTGTTGATGAATGTGCAAATCGAACACGGCGGTGGAGGCTGTCTTTGTGGGGAACATATCACGGTGCGTGATCTGCTGGGTCACATGGTCGAACAAGAGGGAGAGTTTACAATTCTCGATATGGAGGCATCCGTCGAGCATATGGGCCGAGGGACACCTCGGTACGCAGATGTTCTGCTCATTGTCACGGAGCCGTACTATCGTTCTCTAGAGACGACGGGGCGTCTGGCACCGCTGGCACGAGAAATCGGAATCAAACGGTTGTACGTCGTGGCGAACAAAGTGCGCGGACAGCGCGACGAAGAGGCCATTCGTCACTACTGTGCCGAACACGAACTAGAGATCCTGGACATGTTGCCTTTCGATGAAGAGATACTCGGAGCAGAGCAGGCTGGAACACCCATTCTGGACGCAGATCCTGAATCGACCTACGTGAAAAGAGTTGAGCAGTTACTGGAAAAGTTACCGAGCCTACTGAACATCGTCTCCTGATTGCGTTCGAGGGTTGCTCATACGCCAGTTTTGGCAGACCGTCGTCCCTTCTGGACCCATTCACCGCGACTGAAATAGGAAAGTAGGCTGGGGTGCAGTTCATTTTTTGCAAACCCGTTTGAGGATGATCTACCGGAGTACCTATATGTGCGTGCATTGCGAAGAATGAACTGTCCCCAGTAGACTATGGTCTCTTGACACCTCGCAGTAGATGCCCTATACTACTCAATAGCAGTATATGTGAAACACATATAGAGGACGCGGTACTAGAATAGGAGGCGTGACTTGGACCTGACCGATGCCGTTGAATCGATGCTCTCCGAGAGCAATGCCCCATCATGCCAGTGTAACGGGGGACAACCAAAGAATTTCTTGCAGCCCTGCCTTCTGTTGCTCCTCTTCCAGCGTCCGTCACACGGCTATGACCTGTTGGATCGACTGGCACAAGCTGGCCTCAGTATCGGCGCACCTGATCCTGCGGCGGTCTACCGGACTCTACGCCAGATGGAACGCGATGGGATGGTTCTCTCCCGTTGGGACCCAAGTAATCACGGGCCGCGACGGCGTACCTATGAATTGAGTTCAGAAGGTGAAGATCTCCTGCACACCTGGGCTCAAAGTATTCGCCAGAATCGTCTGGTGCTCGATAGATATCTTGCGCTCTACATGACCAACGTTGGTCAGCCCGCTCTGGAAGAGCACCTTCCAGATATGGATACAGTAGTTGATCTACCATATGAGATGAAAGGAACGTAGCTACACAGACAGGCAAAAGTGCTGATGACGCTTTCCTGCCGTGCTGTTTACACAGGAAGCCGCCTTAAACCTCTTTTCGCTTCCTTCCTACACACACTTTTGCGCCCATCTTCGACAGGTACCTTTCTGTTTGCGAGAGCAAGGGTGCTCTCTGGTATTCTCTGTTGTTGTTATTTTAGTACAGTGATTGTATGAGGTATATGATGCGTATTGCAGTAGCCGGAAAAGGGGGGTCAGGCAAGACCACAACTTCGGCAACAGTGGCACGGGTGTTTGCACGGCGTGGCTACTCCGTTACCGCGATTGATGACGACCCTAATCCCAATTTGAGTGTAGCCCTCGGTCTAGGCCAGGAGCAGATCTCGCGCTTGGGACGTGTGCTACGTGAGGACATTCTTGAAGAGGTGGAAGACGAGCAGGGGGCAGCAACGCTGCACCTGAAACGTCCATTTCCCGAAGTGTTGGAACGCTATGGGGTATGTGGGCCAGACGGAGTGAACGTGCTGGTCATGACCGGGTTGCTTGGCGCGGGACGTGGCTGATTGTGTGGACAACATGCCACAGTTCGTGGCTTGGTTGGAGAGCTTGGCAGTGAGCGAGAAAAAGACATCACGATGCTCGATATGGAGGCTTCGATAGAGCATCTCAGTCGTGGAACTCTGCGTCACGTGGATATCTTGTTGCTCATTACGGAGCCGTACTATCGCTCCTTAGAGACACTGGGCCGTATGGCACCGCTGGCGCGAGAACTTGGCATCAAGCACATCTATGTGGTAGCGAACAAAGTGCGAGGACCACGCGATCAAGAGGCCATTCGTCGCTACTGTGCCGAGCGGGAACTGGAGATTCTTGCTGAACTCCCCTTTGATGAGGCAGTGCTTGAGGCAGATCAGTCAGGTGTGCCTGTGCTGGATGCCCATCCTGAAGCAACTTATGTCAAAGTAGTTGAGCAGTTCGTCGATAGATTAGCCGCCGTTGAGGTGCATTAAGTGAACGTATATACAATGAAACGGCGGCAAGATCGTTGTAGTGAATTCAACGGGATGCTGATGAAAGGAGCGGCCCGATGCAAGAACTCACAATCCCACCTTCTTCCCTCGAGAAGGAGACCGTGGCACAGCGCGTGGGACCAATAGATTTCCTGACCTCCAGTGCCGAGCGAGAACTGAAGAAAGATCCTGCGGTAGGACGTACCGGTGCTCTGCTGGGTCCAGTTAAGGTCGTACACGCCTACTGGCTAGCTGGCATGAGCTGTGATGGGTGCAGTGTGGCCGTAACAGGTGCCACCGCGCCAAGCGTTGAGGACCTCTTGATTGGGCGTCTGCCAGGTGTGCCTCGCCTCGTCCTGCACCACCCAGTCCTTTCAGTAGAGTCAGGCGAGGAGTTTGTGAAAAATTACGAACTTGCCGCCGAGGGGAAGCTCAACGCCCCCTACGTTGTGATCTACGAGGGATCGGTTGCCAACGAGGACCTAGCCAAGGAAATGGGAGGTTACTGGTGCGCCATGGGTGTCAGTGTCATCGATGATGCCCACGAGAGCACGCCGACAACGACGGCGGACTGGTTAAAACGGCTGGCACCGGGTGCTGCCGCTGTCATTGCCATCGGCACCTGTGCCACCTGGGGTGGCATTCCAGCCGCTATTGGCAACCCCACAGGAGCCATGAGCGTCATGGACTTTCTGGGCGAAGACTACCGCAGCGCGCTCGGCCTTCCTGTAGTGAATATTCCCGGCTGTGCGCCCGTCGGCGACAACTTTTCCGAGACGGTCGCCACCGTCCTGCTCTTCTTGAATGGTCTGGGTCCTCTACCAGAGTTTGACGAGTTGGGTCGTCCCGCCTGGCTTTTCAACGAGACCGTCCACATGCGCTGCACGCGTGCTGGCTACTATGAAGAAGGCGTCTTCGCTGAACACTATGGCGATAGAGAGTGCCTGGTGGAGATCGGTTGCTGGGGTCCAGTTGTGCAATGCAATATTACCTCACGCGGTGCGATTAACCATATGGGCGGCTGCATGAACACCGGCGGTATCTGCATTGGCTGTACCATGCCAGGCTTCCCCGACCGCTTTGCACCATTCTACAAGATGGCACCTGGCTCAACCGTCTCTACAACTGCCTCCCGTACCGTCGGATCGTTCATTCGACCCCTTCGTCGTATAACGATGCAGTTTCAAAACCGCGAACCGCTATGGGACAAAAAACATCATGTCCCTAGCGGCTGGGGCAATGTATCAGAACCTGGACTGGTAAAGAAGGGCGTTCACTACTTCTACGAAAAGCTGCAATCCTTTGGCACAGAATCGCCAGGCAGGACCAAACCCGAAGAAAAGTATCTCGGCAACTATGAAGTCCCTGCTGTGCGGGATGAGGAAACGAAATCTTCTTAGGAGGCTGTATGACTAAAAAGCAGTTTCTCACATACTGGTTGAGTGGCATGAGTATCGGAGCGGCAGTGGTTGCTGTCGTTGCAACCCTCGTATTGAGCATCATTGCGACCGCACGGGGTATCCTCTCTCACGCCAATCATGCTTTGAACACTGCGAACGAGATCGTTACAACGACCCACCCCATCTGGGAACTGGAGAGTACTAACGCGGTCGCAGCTCAGCTTTTGACTGAAGCACAGGCTATCGAACACCATACTACGCAGGTGGCCGAAGCCCTTGAGAAGCAGTGAAAGTGCCAGTTGATTATTCTTGCACGTACAAAGCCATCAGTTCTGAAAGCAGTGGAATGAATCCACTGGCGAGAGAATAACATCCGATGGGAGAACATTGATGAAAACTCTGTTGAAGCAACAGCAACAGGTTCCGAAAAATACCGCGCGTTCGTACTGGTGGATCAGTCTGGCGACTGGAGGAGTAGTTATTGCGGTCGTCGCGCTCTTGCTGACTATCCTTGCTCGTACAGCGGAGCAAATTGAGGCGGGCGTAAGCCAAATCTGGCAAACAGGCAAGATGATTGCCAATAACACCATCCACATCCCGCTCCTCGTTCGCACAAACCAGATTGTAACTCAAATTTATCAGGCGGCAGGTGGTATCAAGCAGGCGACCGAGCGCATTGAGCGAGCCGTTGTCGGCGATGCGAAGAAGTGAGGAGGGTGAATATATCATGAAGACCATTCGGCTTACCATCATATCGGCCTTGGAGGTCCTTACCTTTGTGGGGGCATTAGTCTACTTCCTCAATCGGATTGCCTCCACGCTGGAGCGCATTGGTGGCTCGCCCACCAGTTACCTGGCTAAACTCAGTTTTGGCCTGAGTGCTATTGAGAAAGAGACGAGTCACCTGGCACCGCAGGTGACTCAACTGAACCAGGGTTTGATCGCACTCGCTGGTGAATTGAGTACGAGCGACGGGCATCTCAAGACGGTTGTCGAGGCTCTATCGGAGGAAAAGGAGGTATCCCTATGAATCGGGGTGTTGCTACCATCTGGTGGGGTATGCTTATCGCTACCTGTCTGGGAGTCGTGCCGATAGCTGTAGTACTCCTGAATCGAACGCTGAATGCTGCTCGCAATATCGAACGGTACACGGAAGAAATGCTGAACAGCGGAGTTGGCATCGCAAACAACACCGCTAATGTGGCGGCTCTCAAAGACACTATCTCAGCGGCACCACAACTAGTGGGTGGTGCCGAGTCACTCGCTCTCCATATCACTGCCATCGAGCACGTCCTCGCAGCAAACGCTTCAAACAATGGTCAGGGCAAAGAGAAGGGGGATCCGTCATGAAAACGCTCTTGACCCGGCTCACATTGCTGGTTATTGCTACTATCGTTGCTGTCCTGGCCGTTCACTTACTTCTGATTCTTGTCCATCTACTGCGGGCAAACCGCAATTTGGCTAAATTGGTCGCAGGTCTCGAGGCTATCCGTGCCAATACGACACCGCTCGATCAGGACCTCACGACCATCAACGGCGCGGCTAGCACACTGAAAAATCGGCTTGTGACCGTGGACGAACATGTACGCGGCATCATCCAAGTTGTCCATGGGTAATCTTAGGAGAAAAATGGCATGTGCTTCACAAATTTGCCTATAGAGTTTGATGAACAGGGACGGGCACACCTCAAAGAAGGTGTGCGGAATCCATATGAGTATCAGACGCAGTCGCTTGATGAACAGGCTGACCGCATAAAGGACTTGTTGGCTCGCAATGGTCATATCAAATCGGTTGACTTTGATCCGGTAACCCGTGTCGCTGGTGCGCTAGCATTTCATACCGTGGTCGATCTGAAAGAGGGCCGTGTTCTGGAAACGAGTTCGATGGCGACACTGTTTCGTGGCTATGAGGTCATCCTCAAGGGACGTGATCCCCGCGACGCAGCCTTTATCAGTAGCCGGGCGTGTGGCGTGTGCGGTGGAGTCCATTCCTCGACAGCGGCACTGGCATTAGAGATGGCTTTTCCCGTCGCACCACCTCCACTAGGCATTGCTGTGCGTAACCTGCTCCTGGCACTGGAATTCTGGTACGATAATCCGCTGCATCTCTTCCTCCTCGCTGGACCGGATTACTCGCAGGCCATTGTCGAGACGACCAATCCAGAGATATGGGAAAAAGCCAAGCGGACTCCTGCTCCTCACGGCAACGTTCATGGGTATAAAACGATTGGCGACATCATGGTCGAACTCAATCCCTTGACTGGTACACTATACCTGGAGGGATTGCAAATGACCCGTGTTGCGCGTGAAGCCTACGTCATCATCGGTGCCAAGTATCCGCACCCAGAGACTATCATTCCAGGTGGTATGAGTACGACAGTCAGTCTCTCCACCTTTAACGAAATATATTCACGGCTGCGGCAGTTGTTCGACTACGCCAAGAAGATAGTGGGCATCTGGGACGACATAGTTGATTTCTTCTACGACGTCAACCCGGAGTACAAGAAGGTTGGTTCACGACCAGCTAACCTGATCGATACAGGCATTTGGGATGACCCCTTCGCTTATGACGGCTTGTACGAACATTGCAATGAGTGGGGCGAGCGCCGATGGGCGACACCAGGTGTGATCATGGACGGACAACTCGTCACGACCAAGCTCCAAGCACTCAATATGGGGCTTGAGGAGTTCATCGATCACTCGTATTATGAAGCCTGGGACGGTCCGCGCTTTACGACTGATCCCGCAGGCAACCCTATCAGTCCGTACCATATGTGGAACAAGGAGACCAAACCACGGCCTGCTGGTCAGAACTGGCGCGAGAAGTACTCCTGGTCAACGGCTCCTCGCTGGGACCGCCGTGCTATGGAAGCGGAGTGTTCGGCCCGACTATGGAACATCGCCGCCGCGAACATTCTCCCCCACAGACGCTTCCTTGAGCCAACTGGCAAGAGCCTGAAGATACATATACCCGAAAGTACGCTTCCTGCCATGGATTTAGAGTGGAAGATTCCAGAGGTATGGAATGCCTTCGAGCGCAACCGTGGGCGAGCCTATCATCTCGCTTTGACAACAGTCGTTGCGCTAGACAACTGGCTTATCGGGATGGACTTGTTAAAGCAGGGGAAAGACAAAATCCACACCCCGTTTGAGACCCCACGAAAGGGCACGCAAATTGGCGTTGGCTTCTGGGGTGCTGGACGTGGCTTCCTGACGCACCACGCAGTCATTGATAACGGGGCACTGAGTAACTACCAGATTCTGACACCCTCAACCTGGAATGCCTGTCCGAAGGACCCATGGGGTAATCCGGGGCCATACGAGGAGGCGGTACTTAACACGCCCATCCTGGAGAAATTTTCCAGTGCAGAGGGATACAAGGGCATTGATATTCTGCGCACCATTCGCAGCTTCGATCCCTGCATGCCCTGCACCACCCATATTCATGTCGATGGAACGGACCGTGTGATCTCACGGGAAGTGAATACGTGTGCGTGTGGTATCGATGAGTGATATGAAACGTGTGTTTATTAGTGGCATCGGCTATAATAATCTGCGTGACATGTCGGTAGGCCCCGTGCTCGTGCCAGAACTTCAGCAGTTGGACTGGCCCAGCGGAGTTGAGATCGACGACCTCAACCTCGGAGGGCCTATCGCCGCCGTTCACCGCTTTCGGGAGGTTCCACCTTATGAGCGAGTGCTTCTGTTCGGTGCGTTTGGGCGAGGCCGTCAGACGGGGCAGATTTACTGCTACCGCTGGGACGGATTCCTCCCTGATCGCGACGAGATTCAGATGCGCGTCTCTGAAGCCGTCACGGGAATCATCAGCCTGGACAATATGCTGATCGTCGGCGGTTTCTTCGGCATCTGGCCGCCAAATATCGTAGTAGTGGAAATTGAACCACGCGATGAAGATTGGGGGCCGATGTTCAGCCCCCTTATACAGGCCGCCATCGACCCATTCAAAGATGCCATTCGTTGGGCGTCGCAGGTGGAGATCGAGCGACTTTCAACCAGCCCTGATACCCTCTGGAACCCTGAGCCGGCGTTGGGCAAAGAACATGCCGAGGCAGAAGTGGAAGTGGAATCGTCTGAAATGTAGGGGCGACCGTGTGATTGTGTAGTCGCTTTTGAAACTCACTCGTTACAATATCACTCTGTCACAGTACGAAGTGGAGGAAAAATGATAGAGCAGTCGAACGATAAGGTGAGCCAGATGCAGCCACTTGACGAGCTGTACTGGCGTGATGAAATCTTGCAGGTTATGTACTGGTACCGTGGTGAGGGCTTTGGCGAAACCCTCACGGTTCGTGATCTGCAGACCTTTTTGCCAGCAGATGAACACTTGCTGAGTACACAAATGGAAGGGATGGTCCGTGAAGGCTATCTGGTGCATGATGGAGAAGCTTCCCCTCCACGATACGCATTCACCGCGTATGGTGTGGGAGAAGGAGCGCGACGTTTCGCCGATGAGTTCACTGGACTTACGGGTCAGGCTCATGGCGAGTGCGGTCCAGACTGCCCTCATTGCAAAGGCATTTCACGCGACAGTTGCGCTCATTGCAGCGCAGTGTAGAGAGTAAGGGGGGGTATGTTGTATCTAAGCTCGTTGTGAAAGAAGATATTATGACAGATCAACCGTCAGCAGATAACGTACCAGAAGAATCCCTGAAACACATTACCCTGCGACTGGACGGTCTGATCCAGGCTTTTGAGCAACATCCGATTATCCAGGTACGCGACCAGGTGATGGAAATGCTGAGCTTAATTGACTCACTCCATCGCCAGGGAGTGCAACATCTGGTTGAAGTGTTGCAGGCTCAAGGGTCTACATCATTTGACAAGGCACTGGTAGACCCAGCAGTTCAAACACTGTTAACGCTTTACGATCTGATGCCACCTGAACCTCGTGAGCACGCAGAGCAGGTCATTGAGACGTTAGGGCCATACATTGCTGCTCAAGGTGCTTCGGTCGAAGTGCTCGAAGTTGTTGATGGTGTCGTCTATCTTTGTCTGAGCGATGTACATGATGACAATGCAGTGATGTTGAAGCAGACTATCGAGACGCAGTTGCGCGAGAACTTTCCTGGCTTCCGTTCTCTTGAACTGCGTGACCAGAGCAAGCTTCCTGCCCCGGTACAAGCCGGAAGATTTATCCCTTTACAGCAGATTCGTACCATCAAACGCCCCGTCTTTACTTCGGTTGCGCCTGTCGAGTCCTTCCCGCCTGGAACATTGAAGAGTATTGAGGTTGAGGGGATACGTGTCCTGCTGTGCAATCTGAATGGCGACGTGTACGCATACCGCAATGCCTGCGCAGGCTCAGCCCTTCCACTTGATCTGGGTCAATTGAAGGGGTATACGCTCCTCTGTCCCTGGCATAATTGCCTCTATGATATACGTACAGGCAAGCGTCTGGATGGAGAAAGCGGTCGGTTAACAGTGATACCGGTGGCACTGCGTGAGGGTATGATCCAACTTGCGCTTGCTGTTGAACCGGTGGCAGTGCGCTTGCAAGATGCATCGGCAAAGTTGGGTGGAGGGTGAGCTAATGGCGACGGTGAAACGACGTACAAAAGTAGGTGACGAATGCTATGTACTGGTCGCTGGTGTAGGCAATGTGCTTCGTGGCGACGACGGCTTCGGTGTCGCGGTAGTACAGCAACTTGCCCAACGACCTGACCTGCCCTCAACTGTCAAAATAGTGGAGGTAGGTATCGGCGGCATCAGCCTGGTACAGGAACTGCTAGATGGCTACGACGTGCTGCTGATCGTAGATGCCGTAGAGCGCGGTGGCCCACCGGGAACAATTTATCTACTGGAACCAGAGGTGCCAGACCTGTCGGAGTGGCCCTTCGAGCAACGCCAGGATTTCCTGGCCGATATGCATATGGCAACCCCCGCTCGGACACTCATCCTCGCAAAGGCCCTGGGCGTGTTTCCGCCTGCGGTCTATATGTTGGGTTGTCAGCCAACGACGTGCGATGATCTTGTTATCGGACTGAGTCCACCCGTAGAGCGTGCAGTGGGACTGAGCGTCGAGCGCCTGATCGACGAACTGAAGAAACTTACTACTGTGCCTGTGGTGCCTATTGAAGTGGTTGCACCGGAAGGAGGGTGAAGTAGCGATGGAGCCGCCGGACATTCGAACACGCGAACCTGTAGGGCAGCAGCTGATGGTTGACCCAACGAAGTGCTACTTCTGTGGGGAAACCAGAACGGTCATGTGTGTAGCATGTAGAGTACCGTTGTGCGATGAACACCGACATGACATTTACCGGAATGAGTTTTTCTGTGAATCAATGGCTATCATGTGTCTCGAATGTGCAATACATATACCCAACTGTTGATGTCATTTGAATGCTTCGTCAGTACCTGGGTGCTAGATGGACTATGTGTTGGAATGCCTGTGAGTATGAGAATGGCAAATGGGACAGCTTCCACCTGCGCCTGCTGGCTTCGGCACGTACTCGACAGCAACACATGAATAACAGCCGAGTCGAATGACCACACCGACCCGTCGTAAAATAGGGGAGATGCTACACGAGAGCGAACGAGAAGGCGTTATGGAAAACTTGATCACCACAGTCATTGAACGACGGCGAATCTTCGTGCAAGGCATTGTCCAGGGAGTTGGCTTCCGGCCCTTTGTGTATGCACAGGCATTACACAGGAGCTTGGTTGGCTTTGTGCGAAACGATAGCAGTGGCGTGACCATTGAGGTCGAAGGAACTGCTGAGGTACTCGATGGCTTCTCTCGTGCGTTGCGTGAGGAAGCACCACCTCTGGCACGTATCGACTCCACTCTCGTCGAACTGGTTACACTACGCAATGAGACGGCCTTCGTAATTGCTCATAGTCAGGCTGGCGGCGAGCGCAGTACACTTATTTCGCCCGATACTGTCATCTGTGATGAATGCCTGTGCGAACTCTTCGACCCTTCAGATCGACGCTACCATTACCCCTTCATCAACTGCACCAACTGCGGACCGCGTTTCACGATTGTTCAGGATGTACCCTATGACCGGAACAAGACGACTATGCGCTCCTTCCCCATGTGTCCAACCTGTCAGGCGGAGTATGATAACCCTTACAATCGTCGCTTTCATGCTCAGCCCAATGCCTGCTCAAACTGCGGTCCACAAGCGCAATTACTGAATTGGGCAAATCCTACAATAGACAATGAAGATGCAATCACCAAAGCGGCGCAACTCTTAGCTAGAGGAGCAATCCTGGCAATCAAGGGACTAGGAGGCTATCACTTGGCCTGTGATGCATTGAATGAAGAGGCCGTGCAGCGACTACGACAAAAGAAGCATCGCGAGGCGAAACCTTTCGCACTCATGGTCCCTGATCTGCAAACTGCCAAGCAACTTTGCCACGTGGGGGATGCGGAGGTAGAATTCCTCCAATCACGTCAACGTCCCATTGTACTGTTGAACCGACTTCCTAATAGCCTTGTAGCACCAAACGTCTCACTCGTCAATAACACGCTCGGTATAATGTTGCCCTACACTCCCTTGCACCATCTACTGCTTCACGCCTTCGCTGCGGCTATTGCAGAAGACCGCATCGCAGTGCTCGTCATGACCAGTGGCAACGTAAGTGACGAACCAATTGCATATGAGGACGCTGATGCCTACGAACGTTTAGCTTCTATCGCTGAAGGCGTGCTGACACATAACCGAGACATCCACATGCGTTGCGACGATTCAGTTTTGCGCATCGCTGCTGGTGGCGAGCAGTTCTTACGCCGTTCACGCGGCTACGCACCTGAGCCCCTCCCGTTATCATTCAACTTTCCCGTACCACTTCTCGCATGTGGTGGTCATCTCAAGAACACTTTTTGCCTGGGTAAGGGGCGACATGCCTTTGTCAGTCATCATATCGGCGACTTAGAGAACTTAGAAACTCTGACTTCGTTTCGCGAAGGTATTGAGCACTTTCAGCGACTCTTCGATATCTCCCCCGAGGCCGTCGTGTATGACCTACATCCGGAGTACCTGGCGACTAAATATGCCATCGACACATCCATCCCACAGAAAATCGGTGTTCAACATCACCATGCTCACATTGCTAGTGTGTTAGCTGAGCATGGTCTGAGTGGGCCAATAATTGGTGTCGCAGCAGATGGTACTGGCTATGGAACAGACGGCGCGATATGGGGATGTGAAATAATGACAGCTGACCTCCTGGGGTTTGAGCGACTGGCCCATCTGACGTATGTACCACTCCCCGGAGGGGAGCAGGCAGTGCACCAACCCTGGCGCATGGCAGCCGTCTATCTGTCTCAGACCTATGGTGATGCTTTCTTAGAGTTAGATATACCTTTTGTACATCAGATAAATCACTCGAAGTGGCGCACTCTAGCGCACATGATCACAAGGGGCATCAATAGCCCACCGACGTCGAGTCTCGGACGGCTCTTTGATGCTATCGCCGCGTTGGTAGGTCTATGCAGCGAAACATTGTATGAAGGACAGGCGGCCATTGAACTAGAAGTGCAAGCGTGGAAAGGTACTCCTTGTGAGTACCCCCAGTCGGGTAGCTATCCTTTCGCTGTTGGAGATCAACGGCTGGCAGCATTAGATATATTCCCAATGATCCGTGCCATTGTAGGTGATATTCAGCAAGGGACACCAATTCCACAGATAGCGCGACGTTTCCACTATTCCATTGCCGAATTGTTGGCAACAGCCTGTTTCAATGTACGTGAGCAGACTGGATTGAAGACCGTTGCCCTCAGTGGGGGCATATTCCAGAATCGGTTATTGCTTGAACTATTAAAGGTGCGCCTGGAAGAAATGGCTTTTCAGGTCTATATAAATCGGCGTGTGCCACCCAATGATGGCGGTTTAAGCTTGGGGCAAGCGGTGGTAGCTTCAGCACGACTTCAGAAAGCATTGCTTTCTGAAGTGCCTCGTGAGAGAAGCGGTGAAGAGATCGGTAACAAGTAAAAATAGGAGTATACTTGGCTGGAAGACTTCCAGCGATGTACCTGCTCCTAGCATTGTAAAAGGAGAAAGACTTATGTGCCTTGGTATTCCAGGTCAGATCATTAGCATTGTAGATGATGCAAATTCTATCGCCAAAGTTGATGTCTCAGGTGTAAAGCGCAATGTGAATGTTGCTCTCATACGTCCAGAGGGCATTGGGCCAGGCGACTGGGTGTTAATCCACGTTGGCTTTGCCATGAGCAAGATCGACGAGATAGAGGCTCAGGAGACACTCAAAGCTCTCGAATTCTTGGGTGACCCCTTCAATGATGAATTAGAAATGTTCCATACGACGCAGGTCTGACGATGAGCGCACCATCTCTGGAAACACTTTTGGCGGCACGCTTTGAACAAAGCATGACGATACCAGAAATCTTCTTCGCGCAAGAGGCCGAGCAGATCGCGCAGGCATGTTGGGCAATGGCACGGCGTTTTCACAATGGTGGGCGTCTACTCGCTTTTGGGAATGGTGCGTGGGCCACGGATGCACAACATGTCTCCGTAGAGTTTGTGCATCCTGTGATTGTGGGTAAACGAGCGTTGCCAGCACTCGCGCTCACAAACGATAGTGCTACCATGAGCATAGTGATGAGCAACGATAGCATCTTCGCACGTCAACTGCGTGTACTAGCACGTCCACAAGATATTGCGCTAGGCTTCTCACCCGATGGCAACTGCGCGAATGTCGTGGCTGCATTACAAGAGGCACGTCGTAGAGGATTGCTCACACTCGGTCTTTGTGGCAACGAAGGCGGAGCAATGATGCAGACTGCACTCGATTTCCGTTTTGTCGTTCCCTCTACTGACCCGATGGTTATACAGGAGACGCATGAGACGCTCTATCACGTCCTCTGGGAACTCGTACATATCTTCTTTGAACATGAAGGGTTGTTAAAATGAGCACTATTCCAAAACGTATTCCGATAGAGTCACAATCAGTACATAGCAGTTGTGGAATTGATGGGCATTGCATCACCTGCTCTGATGAGGCTGTCACCGTAACAGTAGTCAGTGTGAATGACACAACTGGTCTGGCACTCGTCGCGGTTGAGGATGAGACAGAGGAGGTTGATATTACACTTATCGAGACAGTTGCTACCGGTGACAGCATACTGGTCCATGGTGGTGTGGCTATTGCACATCTAGGCAAGGAATAGTCATGAGTAACGCCGAAGGCTCTGACTTTGACCGCATGTTTTACCCGTTTCTGTTTGAGCGTGAGAAGGTCAATCCTGATGAAGTGTTAGCGCAAGTACGCCACTCCACACTGGAAAAGTGTCATGAGGTGGTTGCACTTCGTCGCACTATGCTCAAAGAATCTGGACAACAGATTATCGCGATAGGCAAAGCAATGGCAAACGCATTTGCATCGGGTGCAACATTCCTCGCCTTCGGTAATGGTGGGAGCACAACAGACGTACAAGACATGGTGACGCAACTGCTTCATCCGCACGATCCAACATGGCCTGCCTTGCCAGCCATCGCGCTGACAAACGATATCGCGGTCATCACGGCGGTAGGCAATGATGTTGGCTTTGATAATATTTTTTCGCGCCAAATTATCGCTTTTGGACGTTCAGGCGACATCGCATTCGGCATCTCCACAAGTGGTAATTCATCGAATATTCTCGCCGCGTTTGAACAGGCGAAACGGCAAGGGATGCTCACCGTCGCAATGGCAGGGTATGATGGAGGCAAGCTCGCACGTTCACAAGCGGTAGACCACTGCATCATCACACCAAGCGACCACATTCCGCGCATTCAAGAGGCACAGGCAACGACGTATCATGCATTACTAGAGCTTCTCGCAACACTTCTACAGAAGGAGCAACACACATGAAATTTGTTGATGAGTATCGAGACCCAACGATGGCAACACGTATCTCGGCGGATATCGCGAAATTGAGCGAGGGTCGTAGCCTCAAGCTGATGGAGGTCTGTGGTGGACACACGCACACCATCTACAAACATGGTGTTGAGGATGTACTTCCACCCAATATCGACCTTGTACATGGTCCTGGTTGTCCCGTCTGCGTCCTTCCAATGGGACGTATTGACGACGCCATTGCTATTGCGGAAACAGACAATGTGATCTTCACTACCTTTGGCGACATGATGCGTGTCCCTGGCTCGAAGAAAAGCCTACTTGACGCGAAAGCTAATGGTGCCGATGTGCGTTTTGTGTATTCGCCACTCGACGCGTTAAAGCTCGCACGCCAACATCCTGATAAGCAGGTAGTCTTCTTCGCGATTGGCTTTGAGACAACTGCCCCATCAACGGCGGTTACATTGCTTCGCGCACAGGCCGAAAATATTCAGAACTTCTCGATCTTTTGCAATCACGTTACTATCATCCCTGCAATGAAGGCTATTCTTGACTCACCCGACTTGCGCCTTGATGGGTTTATTGGACCTGGACACGTCTCTATGGTGATTGGCCTACGTCCCTACACCTTTGTCGCACGCGACCATCATAAGCCCGTCGTCATGGCTGGTTTCGAGCCACTCGACATTATTCAATCGGTGCATATGATTGTGACGCAGATTAGCGAGGGACGCGCCGAAATCGAAAACCAGTATGCTCGCGTCGTTCGACCGGAGGGCAACACGAAGGCTCTTGAGGCAATGGGGCGGACTATGGAGTTACGTCCCTTCTTCGAGTGGCGCGGGCTTGGCTTTATCACACATAGTGCATTAAAGCTCCGTCCTGAGTTCGCACCATGGGACGCTGAACTACACTTCCAGGTTCCGGGGCTACGTGTCGCTGACCCCAAAGCATGTCAGTGTGGCGAGGTGTTGAAGGGCGTCATCAAGCCGTGGGAGTGCAAAGTGTTTGGAACCGCTTGTACGCCTGAGACACCAATAGGTACATGTATGGTGTCGCCAGAGGGAGCATGTGCAGCCTACTTCAACTATGGTCGCTTCTCAATGGCAAGTGAGCGTAATCGCCTACGTGTTCTGCCAATGGCGAACGCATAAAACGAGCAAAGGGAACAACGATGGATACACGAACCGATGATGTTCTGAGCAAAATTGAGCGCACACGACAGGCACGGCGTCACAAATTCTACTTGCGTGACGAGCATATCACGCTGAGTCACGGCAGTGGTGGCAAGGCAACGCACAACTTAATTGAGGGCGTGATCGCTCCTGCGTTCTCGAATCCGCTACTTGACCGCATGGACGACTCGGCAACCTTCGCGCTTGAAGGAACCGAGCAACGCCTCGCCTTTACCACCGACAGCTATGTCGTCAGTCCGCTCTTCTTCCCCGGCGGCGACATCGGCAAACTAGCAGTGCATGGCACGATCAACGATCTCGCAATGGCTGGTGCATCGCCACTGTATCTCTCCTGTGGCATCATTCTTGAAGAAGGCTTTTCCATTGCCACGTTGCGACGTATTGTAGACTCGATGGCAAAGGCCGCTGCCGAGGCAGGGGTCGTCATTGTCACAGGCGACACAAAGGTGGTGCAACGTGGCAAGGCCGATGGTATCTTCATCAACACGGCAGGCGTGGGCGTCGTGCGTGCTACAACGCAGATTGGGCAGGCACAGGTCAAGCCGGGAGATAAGATACTGCTCAGTGGTCCCGTTGGCGATCACGGGATCGCCATCATGCTCGCCCGTGAAGCGTTGGAGATGGAGGCCGATATTGAAAGTGATACCGCACCACTGCATAGCCTTGTCGCACAGGTTCTTTCGGCTATAGGAGGTGGCCTCCATTGCCTAAAAGACCCGACACGCGGCGGTGTCGCCACATCGCTCAACGAAATTGCGATTGGAGCGGAGGTGTCCATTGCTCTCGACGAACAAGCAATACCCGTTCGTGCCGAGGTGCGCGGTGCCTGTGAGATACTAGGACTCGATGCGCTGACAATTGCCAACGAAGGGAAGATGCTTGCCATCGTCGCGCCAGAAGCAGCCGATGCAGCACTTGCCGCAATGCGTAGTCATCCTCGTGGGACTGAGGCTGCCATCATTGGCTCGGTACAGGCTGAACCAGTAGGTATGGTGTTTCTACGCACCGATATCGGCGGCACACGCGTTTTGGATATGTTGGTAGGAGACCCGTTACCGCGTATATGCTGAGCAAGATTGTACAGCCATTCTATCGTCTCTCGCTCAGGCAAAGACACGCTTATTAAAATATGAAATATTGGCACGGCTTGGTGAACTCGTAGAACGTATGAAATCTACTTTTCCATTTCCCATAATGGCCCTAAGAATCTGGTTCTCCGTCATCTGCCGTGCTAAGCTGTACGATAGGTGGAACTGAATTTTATGCAACTCGCTCTCATAGCCAATTGTCGTTTGACACATAAATTGGAACTCCGTCAACTTTGGTGCAGACCGCTTGTCTGCTTGGAGAGAGCCACCCTGATATACTCGTCACCAAGAAATTGGTGTATGTAATCTCTTCGTTACAAGGATGAGGTATCAGATGGAAGGG
>JAABVA010001391.1_pt1 | contig 26120 bp, 28 predicted proteins | sample 5560331 | NCBI WGS metagenome assembly JAABVA01 (sample SAMN12812661, study PRJNA571458) | rock metagenome | isolation source: Antarctica rocks | place: Antarctica: Victoria Land, Mt New Zealand sud | collected 2016-01-07
TCGGCATCCTCGGCGCTGACGGTGAGGACTTCTTCCCACGCGCCTTGGTCGAGGACCAACTGCAGGGTGAACACACCGGCTTCACCGGGTTCCTGGGCGGTCCAGGAAAATTGGTAGTGGCTCAGGTGCCGGACCTTGATGCTGTCGTCGGTGACCGGCTGCCTGACATCGGCGGTACGGGGCTTGTTCGGCATGGAATCCTCCGAGGTAGGGGACGGCAGCCGGATGGTCCGCGCATACCTATCGGGGGAATACCCGCTTGGCGACGCCTTCACACCCGCCTGCATCACCGACGCGGAGCCGCATCAGTGACCCGTTGGTCCATCCCCTAACGGGCGGCCGTGCGGGCCAATTTCAGTCCCACGGAGTTGGACCGGTGAGAGGCGCAAGACACCTTCTTGCCGGCCAAACGCCGGCTCACCTGCATGTCTATGCATGAGCGGTCAGCCTGTCGAACGTCCGCATCTGCCGCGTGGAGGGCGGCTACGCTCGCCCGGATCTGCCGCGTTGTGGGCGAACGGCTGCCGCCCGCTCATACCGCTGTTGGAGCTGGGGTCGGTTGGCGGTAGCGGCAGACCAGGACGAGGCAGGCGATGAGGACGACTCGGGTCTCGCTCAGGAACGACGATCCAGGGACGGGGAGGGTGGCCAGCGCAGACAGGTTGACCGTCATGACGGCCAGGATGCTCGCCCGCAGCAGCCAGGCGCGCCTCAGGGTGCGGGCGGTGACGCAGAAGAGGGAGAGGACGACGGGGATCTCGTGGTGGGTCCACGAGACGGGGGCGATCAGCAGGGCCACACTGGAGGCGATCACGAACGCGGGCGAGCCGGGATCCGGCTTGCGCGTGGCGGACCGCGCGCCAGGTCCCGATGACGGCGACGACAGCGGCCAGGCCGAGGTAGACCCAGGTCTGCTGACCGATGGGGTGGCGGGCGAGGACACCAAGGATGGACTGGTTCCCCGCCAGGGCGGTGTCGCCGTAGCGGCTACCTCCGGGCAGATCGTGCAGCCAGTACCGGGCTGACTCGGTCGGCAGAAGGGACCAGCCGACGCCGGTAGCGACGGCGAAGGTGACCATGGTGACGACCGCGGTTCGTCGACGCCAGACGAGCAGCGGAGGGATCAGGGCCAGTGGGGTGAACTTGACCGCGGCCGCGAGACCGGCCCAGATCCCCGATCGACCAGCGAGGAACGTCGCGGCACTGGCGGTGGCGACGAAGAGGCTGACCTGACCGAAGTGGATGTTGCTGGCGACCGGGGCGGAGACGGCCAAGGTGAGCAGGATCAGCGGCAGCCACGCACCGGACGCCAACGACCGGGGACAGCCCACGACACGGGTCACGCACCACGACAGCAAGAGCAGGGCCGCGACCTCAAGGACGACCCAGATCACCTGGGCGGTGGACTCCGACACGGCAGCCAGCGGGAGCATGACGATGGCGGCGGCGGGGGGATAGGTAAAGGGGTCGCCGTTCGCGGCGGCGCTCCAGCCCGGCAGGTCACGACGGGTAGAGGCGCGCCACCCATCCCGCGGATAGGTGGCCCATAGGTAAGTCATAGCGGACCCGAACGGCATCCGATTGCGCGTCGCTGATGCTGGTGTCACCGGAAGCTTGCGACAGGCGCGAGCCGGTAAAGGAGAGCACCTCATGTGGAAAAAAGTTGCCGTTACCGCCATCCTCGGCACGACCATCATCGGCAGCGGGGGCGCAGCACTGGCTGCCTCGTCTTCCGGCAGCACGCCAGCCCCGGCGCCCGCCAGTTCCTCCAGCAGCCCCACCACGGGGTCGACCGCCAAGGCGCATCATCACCACAGCCACCGCCTGGCCCATGCCCTGCACGCGCAGTGGGTGACCCGTAACACGAAGACCAACGCCGACGTCACCCATGACGAGATCAAGGGCACGGTGACCGCGGTCTCCGCGACCTCGGTCACCGTCAGGGCGTCCGACGGGGTGACCCAGACCTACACGATGGGCTCGGGCACGAAGGTCCACGCCAAGGGCGACACGAAGACCAGCCCTGGCACGATCGGCCAGATCAAGAGTGGCGACCGGGCCATCGTCGTCGGCACGGGAACTTCGACGCTGACCGCCACCCACGTCGACGACCACGGGGTCGTCGCCGCCTCGACAGGCAAGCCCACCACCTGACGCGGGCCGCCGAGGCACCCCCCGGGGCCGCGCTACCTGACGGGTATGACCGTCGGCGCGCGGCTCCGGCGGGGCCACCCGGAACGCCTGGTGGCCGGCCCACCACCAGCCCACCACCAGCCCCCGTGCGACGTCGAACCAGGTGCTTCCGACCTCGACGCCGTGGCGGTGCGTGAAGTCGGCGAAGTGTAGGTCGTCGATGACGATCAGCCGGGTCTGGCAGGAGGTCACGCAGTCCACCGCGAACGACGCCAGCAGGCAGGTGGTGGCCCGCTCCGCCCCGGGATGCCCGAAGAACTGCAGCAGCTTCTGGTTCAACCCCTTCAACGTGATCCCGGCGCTGAAGGGGATGAACGCCACCGGCAACCGCTGACGCCCGCCCGGAGTCTCCGGGGGCATCTACGACGCGGCGGTCGATGTCTCGCTTGCCGATGGCCTGCTCCCCGTGTTGACGTCGGTAGCGGCGCTCAACGTACCGGGCGACTGTCTGCAACTGAGCGAACCCGCGCCAAGGTCGCGCAGCCTCGATCACCGGATTACTGAGGAGCAAGGTGAAGGTGACGCCGGAGCAGGAGGAGCGGTTGATCCTGCGGGCGGCGGGGCGGCGGGGCGGCGGATTACGGTGGCGCGGTTGCTGGTGGAGTCGGCGCTGGCGGGTGGTGCTGATGCGGCTAAGGCGACGTCGGAACTGGCGGGGGAGTTGTTCCGGATTTCGCGGCTGCTGGGGAAGATCGGGGTCAACGTGAAGCAGATCGCGCGGGGGCGACGAATGCGACGTCGCCGCCAGGGCGCCGGCCGTCTCCGGCTGCGTCTCCGGCGCGGACGAGATCTCGGCGTACCTGGACGAGCCGCGGAAGGTGTTCGGGACGGAGATCAGGTCCCAGGTCACGGCGCAGGACCCGGAGACGGGCGAGAAGGTCGTGATGGGCTACCGGGACCAGCACGTGTGGCACTGCTCCCTCAGCCTGGGAGCCGAGGAGGGGGTGCTGAGTAACGAGAAGTGGGACGAGGTGGCGCAGGACTTCATGGACCGGATGGGGTTCACCGAGGTGTCCGGGAAGTCGCCGTGCCGGTGGGTGGGTATCCACCACGGCGCGAGCACGAACGGCAACGACCACATCCACATTGCGGCCTCGATGGTGCGTGAGGACGGCACCCGGTGGGACGGCCGGTTCCTGGACTTCAAGAAGGCCCAGGACACATGTCGCGAGGTGGAGGTCAAGCACGGCCTGACGCGGGTCGAGGGCCGGGCGCACGGGACGGCGGAGCGCGGGGAGAAGCCGGCCGAGCGGTACCAGGCTGTGCGGGCCGGGATGGACCTGACGGCGCCGAAGGACCTGGCGCAGCGGGTCCGTGCGGCGGCGACCGCGGCGACGTCGGAGGCGGAGTGGGTGCGGCGGGTCCAGGCCGACGGGGTGATCGTCAAACCCTTCTTCGCCCGAGGGAGCACGGACGTGGTGCGCGGCTACCGGGCGGCGTTGAAGCCTCAGCGCGTCGCGCCCGGTCGCTATGGCCCTTGCGGCCTGACCTGTCGACTCCAGCGCCCGCTTGGCAGTCAGCCACTGCTCCGCAAGCTCCGCTACCGACTGCACCGGCGGGGGAGCGGGGCCCCCCGCGGCTCCGTGCGCTCGTCGTGGTTGCCGTGGACGTCAACCTAGCCGTGTGCGCGCCGAAATCCCCCTATATCGGCGCTAGTGCAGACTGCTCGAGCGGCGGAAGGAAGCGCTGGATCCGCTTGGGATTGATTGCGGCACCGCGCCGGGTTTCCGGTATATGGCGATGGACACTCCTGGCGGCGGGTTGGGCCCGTTAGACGAATCTGCGGTAGGCAGTCCGCCGCTTGAGGTGTTCTGGCGACCGGGCTGTCCTTACTGCTCCGGGCTGCGTCGTGAATTGGCCCGCCGGCAGGTTCCCGCGACCTGGCGCAACATCTGGGAAGATCCAGCGGCTCGTGATGTGGTGCGGTTAGTGAACTCGGGCAGCGAGACAGTGCCTACCGCGCGAATCGGGACACACACGTTGACGAATCCCACGTGGCGGCAGCTCGCCCCGCTGTTGGGCGACGGTCCATGGCAGCAAGCTCCATCCTCAACCGGCCGGATGAAGTCGGTGGCGTCTTGGTCACCTGTCGCGCTGTTCGTGGTCATCAGCCTTGTTTTGACCTTCACGGGTCACGACGGCATTGCGTGGGGGGCCGACGCGTTGGCCGTTGCGTCCTGGTGGCTGACCCGTCCACTACGAACGTGACGCCGCCGCAGATGGCGTCCGACCACAGGTCACCGTCGCGCAGGGCACGGATCACTCCTCGCCTGGGCGACGTTGCCCGGCCTTGGTGGTTGCCTACGTCTTTGGCCGTAGCGGTAGCCGGAGCCGATCTCGCGTCCAAACAGTGGGCTCTCTCGCACTTGGGGGGCGCCGGATCGACGCACAGCGGCCTTCAGTTCGCGGTGGTGGCTAACCGCGGCGCAGCCTGGGGGCTCGGATCATCAGCACCGCTACTGGTCGGGATCATCGAGGCGTTCGGCGTCGTGTTGCTCGGCTGGTGGTCGCTGACGCGGGCTACGAGGCCGAGCGCGTATGCCTAGCAGTTGTTCTGGGCGGCGCGACCGCGAATCTGATCGAGAGGGTGGTGTCGCCCCGTATCCGCCGTATTTCAATGTGGCCGACGTGGCCGTTCGCGGCGGCTTGATCGCCTGCGCGGTGCTGGCGCTAGCGAGGCGACGTCGGCCCGTATCCAAAACCACGGCGCAATCGCTGTCACCTATGGATCGGAGCCGGTAGGTGAGTTGTTGTATCCCGCATGGGCCTTCGCCAGGCGCCCTGGCGGTGACGGTCGGAATCGTCGTTGTGCTGTTCGTGATCTGCGGCGGACCGTTGGTCGGCCTTGCCTCGGTCCTGTGGAACTCCGCCGCGCTCGGCTGGTGGTTGCTTGTGGCGGGACTCGCGTTCGCCGCAGCCGCAGCCTCCGTTATCGGGCCGGCACGTCGTCGGCGGGCGGACGGCGCGTATGAGCAGCGTAAACGCGCGGCAGCTGGCGAAGGGGCGGCACGCACGTAACGCCACGCGTGTGCTGGTGGACCGACTTCGGGTCGAGAACGAAAGCTGCAGATGAGTGATCTTGCGTGTTAGGTCTCGATGATCGGGAGCAGCTTTCTGAGAGCAGTGTTCTTGGCTGGAGGATCCAGAACGGAGCGGCGAACGCAGGCGGCTATCAGTTCACCGGTTCAGGGTGGGCCATAGAGCGGAAGGTTCAACCGGTGGTGCTCGCCGTCTATGCAGGGATGGCCCGCGCGATCGCAGAGCACGGCAGCTTCGACGAGCGCACCCGGGAGGCGATCGCCTTGGCGGTCGGCAACGTCGACGGATGCGACTATTGCCAGGCGGCACACACATTGTCGGCGACCAAGGCAGGGTTTGACAGTGCGCAGACAGTCGCGATCCGCGCGGGCCGCGTCGACTTCGACAACAAGCTTGCTGCGCTCGTAACGGTGGTGCGTGAGGCGGCGGGCGAGGTCGGCGACGTGTCCGATGCAACCTGGGAGAACGCCGTCGAGGCCGGGTGGACAGCGCAGCAGTTGAGCGAGGCGTTCGCCCACCTGGCAGTGAACCTGTTCACCAACTACTTCAACCACTACGCGCGCACCGAACTCGACCTGCCGGCCGCGCCGCCGCTGGAACCCTCGTGAGCACGCGGGTGCGGCCGGAGGTGGTCGTGTTCGACGTTGTGGAGACCTTGGCCAGTCTGGACGCGGTCGCTGACCGGCTGGCTGAACTCGGTCTCGACCGCGCCGTGCTTGCGGGATGGTTCACCCGGATGCTGCGCGACGGGATGGCGCTGACCGCGGCCGGCGGCTTTGCCGGGTTCGCCGAGGTCGCGGCGTCCGCGCTGCACACCGAGACCCGCGGCGCGCTGACCGATGCGCAGTCCGACCGGGTGGTGGCCGGGTTCGGTGAGCTTGCCCCGCATCCCGACGCGGTCGCCGCCGTACGCGCGGCTCGCGAAGCGGGCCTGCGGGTCTTCACGCTGAGCAACGGCGCCGCGGCCTCCACTCGCGCCTTTCTCGAGCGCGCCGGAATCGCCGACGACGTCGAAGCGGTGCTCTCGATCGACGACGTCCGGGCATGGAAACCGGCCCCGGTCGTCTACGAGCACGCCCTCGCCCACGCCGGAGTACCGGCCGAACGCGCGGCGCTGGTCGCCGTGCACTCCTGGGATCTCTACGGCGCCCGGCAGGTCGGCATGACCACCGGCTGGGCGCCGCGACTGGAGGGGGCACCGACACCGCTGTTCGGGTCCGCGGACGTCGTCGGCGACACCCTCGACGCCCTGATCGGCGCACTGGCCACGCTGCCGACGCAGCGCTCAGCAGCCTCAACGTGACCTCGGAACGGGCCCCGACGGATCCGCACGCACAATCGGTGGACGTGCTGATCATCGGCGGCGGGCAGGCCGGTCTCGGAACGGCGTACTGGCTGCAGCGCACCACCGGTCTCGAGGTGCAGATCATCGAAGTGGCCGCGGTGGGCAACAGCTGGCTCGAGCGCTGGGAGAGCCTGCGACTGTTCACACCCCGACGGTTCAGTGCCCTGCCGGGAATGCGCTTCCCGGCCGGCGAAGCTTTCCCGACCAAGACCGAGGTCGCCGAGTACCTGCGCCGCTACGCGGACCGGTTCGGCCTGCCGGTGCAGACCGGGCACGAAGTGCAGCGCCTGACCGAGACCGTGGGCGAGTTCCGGGTGGAGACGAGTCGCGCCATCATCCGGGCCCGTCACGTCGTGATAGCCACCGGACCGTTTGCCGCGCCCTACGTTCCCCGGGCCGGCCGGGATCTGCCCGACAGTGTGTTCCAGCTCCATTCCGGCGACTACCGGCGGCCGGGCGACATCCCGGACGGAGACGTCGTGATTGTCGGTGGCGGGAACTCCGCCGCCCAGCTGGCGGTCGAGTTGGCAGATACGCACCGGGTGACGATGGTCAGCCCCCGCCCGCCGTGGTTCCTGCCGGCGACGCTGCTCGGGGCAGACCTGTACTGGTGGCTCTACCTGACCGGCACCCTCAACGCCCGCACCACCTCCCCGGTGTCGCGTTACGTGCGTCGTCGCGGCGACGCCATCATCGGCACCGACCTGCGACGCGAGATCAAGGCGGCCCGGGTCGGGCTGCTCACCCAACGCGTCACGGGAGCAGACGGTCGGGACCTCGTGCTCGCCGACGGGTCCCGCGTCCGGGCCGAGAACGTGCTCTGGTGCACGGGGTTCCGCCCGGATCTGAGGTGGCTGGAGGTCCCCGGTGCCCTCGACCCGGCCGGCGAACCGATGCACCGGGGCGGCGCTAGCCCGGTGCCCGGGCTGCATTGGATGGGCTTGCCGTGGCAGACGCGACTGAACTCCTCGATCGTCGACGGCGTCGACCGCGACGCTCACGCCACCGCGAAACGGATCCGTACCGCGCTGGCGACGGCCTCGAACACACCCGCATGATGCGGTCGAAGAACCTGTTCGAGCCTGCGGCAGCACACATCGGTCTTCGGGCTGCCGCAGATGCCTCAGATGTCGGCCCGCTCGCCGGCGAGGTGCTCGGCGCCCTCGCGTTCGCTGTCCACGCTCACCCGCCGTCCGATCACCTCGAAGAGATGACCTTCGCCTACCCGACGTTCCACCGGGCGATCAAGGACGCGCTCTCCCGGCTCCCGTAGGGGCCGTCCGGGTCGAGGAGGCCGCGGCCAGTCACGCCGCGGCTAGGACGCCTGTGCGATTCGTGGGCTGCTCAGTTAGCGATGGCTTCGCCAACCGGGATGCAATCAGCTCGCTTGCAGGGTTTCCCTGTCGAAGGTGTCCGGCCTGCAAACGCGACTATCGAGGAGACCCGTGCGACTTCCTGTACGTGTGACTGCCGTTCCCGCAGCGGTGATTGGAACGGCTACGGCCTGCTCAACTACCCAGAACGGCGCCGACTCGACCAGCGTTCCTTCCGTGGGCGCAGCGGGAGAGGTCGGTACGGCGCGGACGCCGACCGGCATTGCGGAACCGTCGACGACCGTGCCGTCCGCCAGTGTGACGGCGGCGCAGACACCGCCGCCTAAGCCGATCCATGTCTCCCTGCTGGGGTTCGACGGCGAGGTGTACGGCGTCGGAATGCCGATCATCGCCTGGTTCAACCGGGCGCTCACCGATGCGGCGGCGTTTGACAAGGCGGTCGCGGTGACGGTGAACGGCCGGCCGGCAGACGGGGCGTGGGTCTGGGAGAAGTCCGGTCACGAGGGCGCGACCGTCGAGGCGCACTACCGGCCGGAGCACTACTGGCCGGCGCACGCGAAGATCCGGATGAACGCGCCGCTGAAAGGCGTGTCGGCCGGTACGGGTCTTGCTTACGACGACAGCCTCACCCTGGCGATGTCCACGGGCGCGGCGAATATTGCCACGGTCGACGGGCGCACCGAGCGGATGACGGTGACATCTGACGGCAAGAAGGTGTTCCCGGTCTCGCTCGGTGCAGCGGACCACCCGACCTATGGCGGGACGAAGATCGTGATGGAGAAGAACCGGGTCGAGGAGATAAAGAGTTCACCGGGTGAGCCGTTCTACGACCTCGACGTGCCGTGGTCGGTGCGGCTGACCAACTCCGGTGAGTTCGTCCCCTCCGCCTCGTGGAACGGCGGCAACATCGGGGTGCGCAGCACCTCCCACGGCTGCACGAACCTGAACGTGGCTGCCGCGAAGCAGTACTTCCAGTTCGCCCAGCTCGGCGACGTGTTCACCTACACCAACACCGGCGGACCGACCAGGCCCTCGTGCGACGGCTACGGCGACTGGAACGTGCCGTGGTCGGCCTGGCAGGCCGGCGGCATCGGGTGAGCCGGAAATCAGCATCTGGACTTCGACCGGGATGGTTCACCTACCCGCAGGCGCTTGCGGTCGTGGCGCGTGGCGGGACCGCCCGGGTGGCCGGGCTCGTCGCATTGATCGTCGGGACGATCTTGTCGGCGGTCAATCAAGGTTCGGTCATCGCTGCCGGTCACAGCGGCTGGGTCACCTGGGCGCGGGTCGCGGTCAATTACGCCACCCCATTCATCGTGGCCAGCGTGGGTTATCTGGGCGCGTGCCGAACCCGAACCGAACCTATTACCGAGGACGAAGGACAGTTATGACGACCTACGTGGCAACAGTGAACGACACGGTGATCGCACGCAGCGATCAGACGGTCGTGATCGAGGGGAACCGCTACTTTCCGCCGGACTCGATCGTCGAGGAACACTTCAGTCGAACGAGGGCGAAGTCGTTGTGCCCGTGGAAGGGCATAGCGAGCTACTACACGCTCAGCGTCGACGGCGTCGAGCAACGCAACGCCGCTTGGACCTACCGGCACCCCTCCCCACTTGCCCGAAAGATCAAGAACCATGTGGCCTTCTGGGACGCCGGCTCGGTCACCGAAGCGTGAGCAGCCGATCCCTGACCCGTCTGCGGCAATGGTGGGGCTCGACCCGGCCGGTCGACCCGGAAACCTCAGCCGCGTTGCGCGAACGCTGGCGAGGGCTGCCCGAGCATGTGCGTACTGCTGCACAGACGCTCGGTCAGCACGCGGTCGGCTGCGAGGGCACTCATGGGGTGTTCCCGCGCTGCAACCTGGCCTGCACACCGTGTTATCACTCGCGCGACGCGAACCGAGTCCGCGTTGACGGTGGCCACACCGTCGCGCAGGTCCGCGCCCAGATGCGGCTGCTGAGCGCGCGTCGCGGTCCACGTGCTCATGCTCAACTGATCGGCGGCGAGGTAAGCCTGCTGCCACCGGATGACCACGCCGCCGCGCTGCTGGCGATGCGGGAGCAAGGTCGTGAGCCGATGAGTATGAGTCACGGCGACTTCGACGCCGGCTACCTGACAGCTCTTGCCCTCGACGCCGACGGCCGGCCCCGGCTGCCAAGATTGTCGTTCGCCGGCCATTTCGACATGCTCATGTTCGGGCGTCGCGGCATCGAGCGGCCCGCCGACGAACGCTCGTTGAACCCCTACCGGGGTCGGTTCGTCGACATGTTCACCGACCTGCGCCGAGAACACGGCATCGCGTTCTTCCTTGCGCACAACATGACCGTCACTCCGCGCAACCTCGGCCAGATCGCCGACGTCATCCGCGACTGCCACGACTACGGCTTCGGGTTGTTCTCATTCCAGCCGGCGGCCTTCGTGGGCGATGACCGACGCTGGCACGAGGGCTACCGGGACTCCACCGACGATGACGTCTGGGCGCAGGTCGAGGCCGGGGCCGGGACGCGGTTGCCGTTTCGGGCGCTGCAGGTCGGTGATGAGCGCTGCAACCGCACGACTTACGGGTTCTACGTCGGCGACCGCTACTTCCCGATCCTCGACGACGAGAAGCCCGCTGATCTGCACACCCGCGATGTGTTCTTCCGCCATCTCGGCGGCGTCGACTTCGCGGGCACACCGTTGCCGACGCTGGGCGTGAAACTGGCCCGGGTCATCGCGCGTCATCCCTCCGTCGGGATCGTGTTCGCCGCCTGGACGCTGCGGATGGCGCGCGCGGTGGGTCTGCGGCGTCTGCTGCGCTACCGCAGGATCCGTCCGGTCACCTTTGTCATGCATTCCTTCATGGACGCGACCGATGTCGCTCCGGCCTGGGAGGCGCTGCAGCGCGGCGAGACCAGCGACCATCCCCGGGTGCTGGCGGCCCAGCAGCGACTGCAGGCCTGTTCCTACGCGATGGCCCACCCGGAGACAGGTGAACTCGTTCCGGCTTGCGTGCAGCACAGCGTGCTTGACCCGGGCGAGAACGTGGCACTGCGCCAGGCGTTGCCGTTGCTGCCCACCGTCCGCACACGTCAGGAGGGCTGATGCGCGTCGGCATCCTCACCGGCTCCGGTTCCTACCGATGGCCCTCGCTGATCGACGCGAGCACGACGAGCGTGTCGACCCGGTTCGGGGACGTGGAGGTCACCGACGGCAAGCTGGGTGACGTCGAGGTGGTGCACGTGCCCCGTCACGGCGCACGGCATGCGCGCCTGTCCCACCAGGTCGCGCACCGCGCGAACCTGACCGCGATCATCGACCGTGGCGTGGACTTTGTGATCAGCGTGACCGTCTGCGGCGCGGTTGACCCGGCCGTCGAACTCGGGGCGGTCATCGTCTTCGACGATCTGTATTTCCCGGCGAACCGGCTTCCCGACGGATCACCGTGCACCTGGCACGACACCCCCGCCGCACCCGGGCGCGGCCACTGGATCTTCGACACACCCTTCTCGGAACCGCTGCGACAGCACGCCATCGACGCCGCCAGCACGCTGAACCTTCCGGTGATCGGGCATGGCTGCTACGGCCACCTCGACGGGCCACGATTCAACAGTCGCAGCGAGATCGCCGCACTGGCCCGCGCCGGCGTGACCGCGGTGAGTCAGACGGCCGGCCCGGAGGTCGTGCTGGCCGGCGAGGCCGAAGTGCCGATCCTGCTGCTCGGCTACCTCACCGACTACGCCAACGGTGTCGGTAGCGCACCGGAACCGGTCGAGGCGCTGATCTCACGCATGCACGCCAGTACCGACGTGTTCGCCCGCGTCGTGGACGCGACTGTCGGCCGCGTTGCGCAGCTCCCGCCTGCCGCCGGCACCAACTACCGGTTCGACACGTGAGCTGGCACCCCACGGTCGTGGTGGTGACCCGCGCCACCCGACCAGGCAAGGCCAAGACCCGATTACAACCGCTGCTCGGCGCGGCCGGCTGCGCCGGCCTGCAGCATGCACTGATTACGCACACCGCGGCGACCGTCGCCAGTGCGGCACCGACTTCGCCGCACATCGCCGTCGACCCGCCAGACGCGGTGGCCGAGATCGCTGACATCGCCGAGGCGGCGGCGAGCGTGTTTGCCCAACACGGCAGTGACCTCGGCGCCCGCATGCGCGCGGCGCCCGCCCACGTGGCGCAGATCCGACCCGGTCCGGTGGTGCTTATCGGCGGCGACGTCCCGCACCTGAGGGCCGGCCACATTCTGGACGCGGCCCGGCAGGTCGAGGACAGCGTGGACGTGGTGTTCGGACCAGCCCTGGACGGCGGCTACTACCTGATCGCGTTCGCCCGCCCGACCCCGGAAGTATTCGACATCGATCCCGACCTGTGGGGCGGACCCCTGGTGCTCGAGGCCGACGATGCGCGACACCTCGCCGCCGACGACACCGTCGCGACTGCGATCCGATCGATCCTCAACCAGCAAGGGACCACGACCACCACCCGGCTGAGCGAGGGCCCACCTGCCCACGTCAGCGGGCCGGCATGAGAGCGCCCCGCCGAGACGGGCCGCCGACGGCGCGCCGCCCCGTCCAGCATGTGTCCGCGCCCGGCCGGCGTCTCCTCGCGGTGACGATCATCGTGCCAGTGCTCGACGAAGCCCACATCATCGAGGCCGCTCTGACCCGTCTACGCCGCGACTTCGGCGACTGCGAACTGATCGTCGTCGACGGCGGCAGCAGCGACGACACCACGCACCTCGCCGCCACGCACGCTCGCGTCCTGAGCGCGAGTCCCGGCCGGGCACTGCAGATGAACGAAGGCGCCCGTCACGCCGACGGTGACGTGCTGTGGTTCGTGCACGCCGACACCGCGATCGACCCACAAGCGCTGCACCAGCTCCGCGCAGCCTTGGCCGATCCGGGCACGGTCGGCGGTGGCCTGAGCCTGCGCTTTGATCGATACACACCATCGTTGGACTACCTGGCGCGGGTGTCCACGCTGCGGGCCCGGCGCCTGCATCACGTGTTCGGCGACCAGGCGATGTTCGTGCGTCGCGAGGTGTTCGAGCGGCTCGGCGGTTTCGCGCCGCTGCCGCTGATGGAGGACTTGGAGTTCTCCCGACGCCTGCACCGCACCGGCCGAATGGTGGTCCTGCCCGCGACCAGCACCGCCTCGTCCAGGCGCTTCACCCGGTACGGGACGCTGCGGATGATCGCGTTCATGCAGTACCTGAAGCTGCTGTTCCTTGCCGGGGTGTCTCCGGAGCGGATCAGGCTGCGCTACGACGCAGGCCCCGGCATCGCGTTACCCCGCCTCCCCGGCACGCCACCGGCTCGTGACCGGACACCCCGCTCACCCGACGCGATGAAGGAGACACGTCATGGCCACTGAGCCCGACATCGGCACCCGGTTGGACCGCGCGCCGTGGCAGCGCCTGCACACCACGATCCTGATCGCGCTCGGCGCCGGCTGGCTGTTCGACTCCTTCGAAGTGCAGATGTTCAGCAGCGCCGTCGGCCCGCTGGGTGATCACTTCGGCGCGAGCGTGTTCGAGCGTGACGCGGTGCTCGCCGTCTGGCTCGGCGGCATCCTCATCGGCGCTGTCCTCGGCGGCCGCCTCGCCGACCGGTTCGGGCGCAGGCGACTGTTCGTGGCCACCTTGCTCTGGTACGCCGGATTCACGGTGCTGACCGGTCTGAGCCCGAACCTTGATTTCGTGTACGGATTCCGGTTCCTCGCCGCCCTCGGAGTCGGCGCCGAATACTCGATCGTCAACGCCGCCATCGCAGAATTCATGCCGGCCCGGGTGCGGGGCAAAGCCAACGCGCTCGTCATGAACTTCTGGCCACTCGGCGCGATCTTCGCCGGCCTGCTGGCCTACTTCGCACTCGACACCGTCGCCCTGTCCAACGCCGTGTCGTGGCGGTACATGTTCGTCCTCGGCGGCCTCGTCGCCCTGGTCGTGCTGTTCTTCCGACGCCGCATCCCCGAGTCCCCCCGCTGGCTCGCCTCGCAAGGCCGAACTGGTGAGGCCGAGCAGATCGTCCAGACGCTCGAAGGCCGCCCGCCATCTGGCCTACTCGCCGAGGAAACGAGCGATCCGCGGACAGTCTTATCGACGAGGTCAGCCCTGGCCGAGCTGCTGCGTCACTACCCGGGCCGTCTCGCGCTGGGCGCACTGCTAGATCTGGCCGAAGCGTTCGGCTACTACGGACTGTTCGCGTTGATGTCGGTCGTGGTCCTTCCCCAGATCGACGTCTCCCAGTCCGGCATCCCGATCTTCTACATCATCGGCAACGTGGGCGCTCTGGCCGGCGGTCTGCTGATGGCCAGCCTGTTCGACCGCGTCGGGCACCGGCGAACGGTCGGCACCTGCTATCTGCTGTCCGCTGTCGCGGTGGCGGTCCTGGCCGTCGCCACCCAGAGTGGCAGCACGCTCTGGGTGACGCTGGCCTTCGTCGTCGCCAACGGGGTCGGCACCGCGGCCTGGACCTCGGCGTACCCGATGTTCACCGAACTGTTCCCCACACACCTGCGCGGGGTCGGCGTCGGAACCTCCGTCGCCGTCGGACGGATCGGTGCCATCGTCGGCACCCTCGCCCTGCCCACCATCGCCGGCGATCTGGGCGCGACGGTGTCCTACCTGCTGGTCGCGGCATTCTGGCTGGTGGGCGCGATCACGATCGGCGTCGCTGCCCGCCGGGGCGGCCCGGATCCGTCACGACGCTCGCTCGAGGACGTCGCGCCGCTGCGCGCCGAACCGGTCCTGCTGTGAACCCATCCCTGACGACCTCTGGAGCACGATGACGCGAATAGCAGTGTGCGGCGGCCCCTACGCCAACCCCTACGCACTGCGGGCGTTCATCGCCGACGCCGAGCGGCGCGGTTGCGAGCGGCTGTTCTGCCTCGGTGACCTCGGCGGGTTCGGCGCCGACATGAACGCGTTGTGGCCGCTGCTGCAGCAGGCCGACATCGGGTGCATCGCCGGCAACTACGACGTCGCGCTGGCCCGTGGTGACGCCGATTGTGGCTGCGGCTACCGCGACGCGCGTGACAACGAGTTCGCGCAACTGATCTATGACCACACGCGCGCGCACACAGACCCGGACTTCGCGGCCTGGATGGGGACCCTGCCGACCGAACGGCGCCTGAGGATCAAGGACTGCGAGCTGCATCTGGTCCACGGCTCGACGGTGGCGCTCAACGACTTCTGGTGGGACTCGCTGCCCGAGGCGGAGCATCAGGCGCGGGTGGCGTTGAGCGGCGCGGACGTCGTGCTCTGCACGCACAGCGGACTGCCGTGGCAGCGGCAAGTGGGCGACGCCCTGGTCGTCAACGTCGGGGTCCTGGGCAAGCCGGCCAACGACGGCACCCGCAACGTCTGGTACGCCGTGCTCGACATCCAGGACGGCGCCGCGAGCGTCGAACTCGTTGCGCTGGACTACGACTGGCAGGCCCAGGCCGCGTCGATGACCGCGGCCGGGCTGCCCCGACCGTTCGTGGAGACGATCGAGACCGGGTGGTGGACGACGTGCCTGGAGGTCCTGCCGCCGCGCGAACGTTCGACCGGCCGCTACCACCTCTACCGCAGTTCGCTGCCTGAAGGCTTCACACCGGCCGAGGACGGCTGGGGGACAGCGCCGCAGGTCGCCGACGATGGGGAGCTGCCGGTGATCCCGTTGTTCGGGTCGGTGTTCTTTCCGGCTCGGCTGTGGGTCTACACCAACTTCCACTGCAACCTGGCCTGTGACTACTGCGCGGTCGCGTCCTCGCCCACGGCGCTGGCCCGCACCCTGACGCTCGAGCAGTTCCGGGGCCGCGTCGACGAGGCCGTCACGGAGGGGTTCGCCGAGCTCTACCTCACCGGCGGCGAGCCGATGCTCAACCCGGACCTGCCCGACATGCTGCACTACGCCGTCGATCGGTTGCCGACGGTGCTGCTGACCAACGCGATGCTGTTGCGGGGTCCGCGGCTGGAGCGGCTGCGGGGATTGGCGGGCCATTCGAACCTGGTGGTGCAGACCTCGTTGGACGGCGCTCGGGCTGCGACCCACGATGTGCACCGCGGCCGCGGGTCCTGGCAACGAACCATGGACGGGATCGCCACCGCCATCGAGCTCGGGTTGCCGGTGCGAGTCGCGCTCACCGAGACCCCCGAGAACACCGGCGAGATCGGCGAGGTCGCCGACATGCTGGCCGGGCTCGGCGTGAAGGGTGACGCCTTCGCTGTGCGACCGATGCTGCGGCGAGGCTTCTCCGACGAGGGGATGGACATCGGCGAGGACGACACCACCCCGGAACTGACCGTCACCGCGGACGGGCTGCACTGGCATCCCGCCGGAGCGGACGCGCAGACCAGCCCGGACATGCTGTTGGTCTCCGGCACTGCTTCGCTGGCCCTGGGCAAGCAGCTGGTGACCGAACGGTTCTTCACCGCCCGGTTGGCCGACGGCAGCATGCCCCAGCCCTACCGCTGTGCCATCTGAGCTCGCCAGCGCGCCATGGTGATGCGCCCGGACCTCCGATACCGACTCATCGCCCTGGCCGTGCTCGTGGTGACCGCGGTACTGCTCTCGGTGTTCATCGACGTGCCGAGCGTGGGGTTTCTGGGCCGTGCTCGCGGCGCGGCTCGTGCCGATCGTGCCGTTCACAGCACTGAACTACCCTCAGTGGGCTCACCGCGGTTCGCGCATCGCGCTACCTGGCGGCCACTGTGCTCGGGATCCTGCCCGGGACCACCGCCTACGTCGCGGTCGGAGCCTACGGCGATCAGCCGGGCTCACTGCCGTTCCTCGCCGCGATCGGCGCCCTGGTGCTGCTGAGCCTCACCGGTGCCGTGGTGTCACGACATCGCCGAACACGCACGCCCGGCAACGACGCCGCCCTCGCCGACCAGCTAGACCGGCCGGGTTGATCGGCGTTCAGCGTGAGACGCGCCGCCGCCGAATCGAGCCGAGCGCCCGGGTCGCGAACGCGGCCACCGGCTTCGTCAACCCGTCCTGAACCTCGGCGATCGCGGCTTTCCACACCCCGTCACCGTAGGTCGGGTATGCGTGCATCGCGGCAGCGAGGTCACGCGCGCGCAGGCCATGGCGGGCAGCGAGAACGAGCTCGGCCAGCGACTCGCCCGCTCGCGGCCCGACAATGCACGCGCCAACCACCCGGCCCTTGCGGTCCAGGACCAGCCGGGTGACCCCGCGGGTGAGGTCTTCGGCGACGGCACGGTCGACGTGGTCGTGGTGGATGTCGCGCACCGTGAGCCCCGCCGCTGCAGCCTGGTGCGGTCCGACGCCGAACGCGGCGATTTCGGGTTGGGTGAACGTGACGCGGGGGATCGTGGCCGTATCGACCGTCCTTCGCAGGCCGAGGATCGCGTTGCTGGCGGCTGTGCTGGCGTGCACACCCGCGGTGTGGGTGAACTGCGGGTAGCCGGTGAGGTCCCCGGCTGCCCAGATGCGGGAGTTGGTGGTCTGCAGCCGGTCGTTGACGACGACGTAACCCTGCTCGTCGATGTCGACTCCGGCCTGCTCGAGGCCGAGGTCGGCGGTGTGTGGGCGGCGCCCGACCGCGACCAGGATGGCGTCGACGGGCAGCGTCCCCGTCGCGATCGTGACATTCAGGGTCCCAGCCGGGTCGCGGTTGACCGCGGTGACCGCCGTTTCGGTGTGGACGGCAACGCCGTCCTCGGCCAGAGCCGTGAGAAGCAGGCTACCGGCTTGCGGGTCTTCGCGGGAAATGAGTGTTGGGGCCGCTTCGGCGATCGTCACCTTCGATCCGAGCCTGGCGAACGCCTGCCCCAGTTCGCAGCCGATGCTGCCGCCACCCAGCACCAGCAACCTTTCGGGAAGGCGGTCGAGGTCCCAGATCGTGTCGCTCGTCAACGGGTCGGCGCCGTCCAGGCCGGGGATGTCGGGGATGGCTGGTGCAGACCCCGTCGCGAGCAGCGCCTGCCGAAAGTTGACGGTCGTGCCGTCCACGACCGCGGTGTCCCGGCCGTTCAGGCGCGCGGTGCCGTGCACGACCCGTGCGCCCGCGGCCCGTAGAGCGGCGGGAGCATCTTCGGGCTCGATCGTGCTGATCGCGAGTCGGACGTGCGCCATGACCTCAGCGAAGTCGACCCGCACCGAGTCAACATGCACGCCGAGGCGGGCGGCTGCACGGGCGTCGGCGGTGGCGTGGGCCGCGGCCAGTAATGCTTTGCTGGGCACGCAGCCCGTCCACAGGCAGTCGCCGCCGGTGCGGTCGCGTTCGACCAGCAGCACGCTGGCCCCGAATCCGGCAGCGGTCTTGGCTGCCACGATGCCCGCCGTACCCCCACCGACGATCAGCAGATCCCACGCACTGCCGTCCGGCGCAGTCATGTCGTGGTCGGCGTCCGGGACGTTCCACTGGTCAACCTCGAGCTTGCCGCTCGTGGAGTGCCCGAAGCGGGTCATCCGGCATCATCGGCGATCAGTTGCCGCGCGGTGTCGCGCACGCGGGACACGACGCCGGGGTCCGGCGTACGGCGTTGTGACCAGGTCTCGAGCGCGCGTCGGATGCCTCGGTAGTCCTCGGCCGCTGCGGTGCACTTGGCGCAGGTCGCCAGATGGGTCTCCAACCGGTGCACCTCCTGCACAGTCAAGGGGGCGGCGGGGTCGGCGTCGAGGTAGCGCTGGATCCGGCGTCCCGCCCAGCGGCAGATCCACATCGTGCTCAGCATGGACATCAGTTGCTCCTCCAAGACCGGAAATCGGACCGCGACTTCGCGGTCGCGTTGAGGTCATCGCGCAGCCGTTTGCGGGCGCGGCTCAATCGGGAGGTCACGGTCCCCACCGCTATACCGAGGACCTCGGCGACCTCGGCGTAGGACAGGTCGTCGACATCGACGAGTAGTAGGACGGTGGAGAACTTCGGGTCCAGTGCGGCGACGGCGCGGTGCAGATCGTCGTCGAGGGACCGGTCGGTGACCGTCTGCTCCGCACTCGAAGTTTGCGCGGCGCCGAATGCCGGGGTGTGCCGCTCGAGGCTGTCTTCGCCATCGAGCAGGTCGGGGCGTTGCCGACGGTGCGAATTCATGTTTGTGTTGCGAAGGATCGTCAGCAGCCAAGCCCGAGGGTGTGCGCCGTCGAAGGAGTCCAGACCCCGGTAGGCCCGGATGAGGGTGTCTTGAACCAGATCCTCCGCGTCGGCCCATGCGCCCGTGAGCGTCCGGGCCACCCGCAACAGCACGTCGATCTCTGGTTCGACGTGCTCGGCGAAGGCCTGCTTTCGGGCAGCTGCCGTGGCGGTCGACGCGTTGTTCAACCCGGGAGGCACATTCCGGAAACCCGGCATCTTCGACGAATCCTTCCCGAGGTCGCGCATTTGCCCAACCGTGATTGGGTGTCGTGGGGGCGACGGGCCTGGGGCGAGCACCGATCATCACGGTCTCCTGCCGACGCTGGGATGAAATATGCCCTATCGCTCAACCCGGTACGTGGTTGAGGTCGAGGTCTGCACCGCGAGCGTCCTCGGCGCGCCGGTGATATCGACGCCGCCAGTGAGACAGGCCAGGTGCGCGACCGCGTAGAGCACCGACGGGGCCCTTCCGGGGCGGTCGCCTACTCAGAACGCGCCGTACTCAGTCGCCCTGGAGCACCACCTGATGCGCGGGTTTGCTGTCGACGCCTCGCGGCTCTGACGATCGACTCCAGCCGGTCGAGGCGAGTGGCCTTGCTTCGTATGGTCGAGCCTGAAATCACCCTCTGCTTGACTGTTGCCTTGGGTGCGGTGGTGACCGTCGTCTTGGGTGTTGTCTTGCGCTGAGGGGGCGGCGCGGGTCGCCATTCTTGACCGATGTCCCAGCTGACATCGGCTCGGCCCGCCGGGTTCCGCCCGTCGAGGTTGAGGGTGTGCCGCAGTTGCTGACGGAAGGTCGGGTCGACCAGGTGCGCCTGGTGACTGGTGCCATTGACGGCCTGGTACGTGGCCCTGACGGCCGGGACGAGGTCGGCGAGAGCGTCCGGGTGCGCGATCCCGTAGACGGTGTCCAGGTAGGCCTCGATCCGTGGGGTCATTTCGTGCGAGTCGGCAGGTACCTCAGCGATCGCTAACACGATCTGTTGCACCAGGGCCGCCTTGACGCTGCCGCGGTGGGGCAGCTTCAGGGCCGGCGCGAAGGACAGGTCGGCAGCGGCCGCGGCCCAGCTACGGCCGTCAAGCTCGCCGGCTCCCTCTTGCGCGGCAGGTTGAGGTGGCTGCGCGCCGGGATCGCTCCAAGGTGGCCGCCAGGTCAACGGCTCGGGCTCGGCGTCGATAGCGCGGTTCAAGGTGCTCGCGGTGGCGGTCAAGAACGTCAGCAGCGGCAGGTCGGTCAGCGGCCCGACGTACGACTCGTCCTGGTGGTACAGGTCCGGGTCGAGCAGCGTCCCGCAGACCGGTGCGGCCAGGCGCAGGTCGCCGCCGGTGTACACCTGCCAGAACAGCTCGCTCAGCATGTGGGTGTGGCACCACCGGTGAGGCGGCCCGAGGTAGGCCATGGTGTGGTTGACGGCGGCGATGACGTCGTCGTAGCGGGCGGCGGCCCACCGGCGGGCCTGGTAGTTGATCGGTGGGGGACTGTGTTCGAGCCGGGTGGCCAGGTCGTCCAGGCGGCGGAGGACGTCAGGCCATAGTCCGTCCTGCTTGAGGTAGCGGACCAGGTTGGCGGGGTAGACCGCGAAGTTGGCGGGCAGGCCCAGGTCGAGGGCGATGAACCGCCACGGGCGGGTGCTGCCGACCTTGGCCAGCAGCATCGCCGCGGATGCCCGGTCGCGGTAGTCCCGGTCGTCGATCCAGGGGGTGAGCTGGCCCGGCCAGATGAGCTGGGGGACCCAGGTGAGCTGCGCCTGGTCAGCGGCTGCGGTCCCGCCCGCAGAGTTGGGGTAACGCGGGCGGCCGCTGCCGCAGCGGAACACCAGCTGAGTGGCGGGGGAGAGGGCCTCGTGCAGGGTGGCCAACCTGATCGAGGCCAGCAGGGGGTTGCGGCGGCGCTGGCCAAGGGCCCGGTCCGGGCCGAGGGGGTGACGGTGCCGCCGGGGTGCAACAGCCGGTGCTGGGTGGCCACGGTCACCGCGGCGCCGGGATCCAGCTGGTCGAGCACCTGGAACGCCACCCGGGCGGCGTCCAGCAACGGCGCGGGGCGAGCGGCGGTGCCGAACAGCGGCTTGACCTCGCCAAGGTGTTCCACGACCAGTTCCAGGACGGCGTCGAACGTGTCGCGGTTGCTGACCGGGAATCCACAATGAGGCCGGGCCAGGCGGTCCGGGTCGGTGCCGGCGTCGTCCGCCGCCTGCCACAGCCTGACCAGCATGGCCACATCGGCCGCGTTGACCGGCTCGGCCGGCACGGTCCGCAAGTGCCGTCCGCAGGCCGGGTACCGGGTGCGCGCCTCCCGTGGCTGGGCCGAGTGTCGGACCGGTTCGCTGCACGTCCAGGCGGGGGTGTCGTGGGTCATCCATGCGGTGGACGTGAACCGGGCCTGGCGGCAGTCCGGGCAGCACCGCGCCAGCATCACCTGGTGGATGACGCACACCATGTGCAACGGCCGGGACCACGACTCCAGCCACACCCCGTCTGAGGCGTCCAGGCACTGCGGGCAGTACCGGGACCGGGCCGGTACCGGGGTCTTGTGGCGGTGATAGCTGCTCAGGTAGCGACTCACCTCACCGCGCAGGTGCGCGCCTGGGCCGAGAGGGTCCGGCCCGGGCGGCAGGCTGTCCACGCCGGCGGCCAGAGCCAGGGTGGCGGCGTGTCGGTGCAGCTGCCGCTCCAGCCGGGCACCCGGGGCCGACGGCACCTGGATGCCCAGTTCGGTCAGCAGCTGACTGACCGGCAGGGCGTATCGATGCGCCCACCGGACCAGCCAGCTGCTCAGCTGCTCCCCTGGCACCGTTGGCACGCAGAAGGGCAGCGCCGTGATGTCGTAGCCGCCGGGGACCAGCCGCGGCCGACGTCCCCCGTCGGCGGCCAGGCCCGCGGCGGGGGACGAGCCGAGGTCAGCCGGCACGGCTGAGGGACTGGGCGGCATTGTCGATCGTGGTGGCGGCGATGACGTCGCCGGTGATGGCCTCCACGCCGGCGCTGATGGCCAGCGCGCAGGACCGCTCGATGAGGGTGGTCAAGGAACCGATGTGTCCTTGGGTGCGCCGGTGCAGCTCCTTGGCGTGGTCGGTCAGCATCCCGGGCGCGCCTGGGTCAGCAGCAGGTGTGTCTCCATCGTGGCCAGCAGGTCCACCCAGGCCCGGAAGCCCGGGCCGGTGTCGATCCGGAACGGCGCAACCTGCACCCGGGTCGCCCGGCGGGAGGTTTGGGCATAGGCGGCCTGCTCACCGAGGCGACCCTCGTCGAAGAACCGCTTCTCCCGCAGCTGGACCCCGACGTAGATGAACGTCACCGGCATCTCGTTCGCCAGCCCCTTTAGATGGTTGGACACCTCCACCCCGTTGCGGTGCGCGAAGTCGATGAAGTGCACGTCGTCGATGATGATCAGCCGGGTGTCGCAGGAGATGACGCCGTCGACCGCCAACGACGCCAGCCGCGTCGAGGTGACCCGGGCCGCCGCCGGATGCCCGTAGAAGGCCAGCAGCTGCTGGTTCAACCCCTTCAACGTGGTGCCCGCCGCCAACGGCACGAACGCCACCGGCAGCCGCTGGTGGCCATCGCGGGTGGTCGGCCCCTCCCGCCGGTAGACCCGGCGGTGGAAGTCCCGGGCATACCGGGTGGCGATCGTCGTCTTCCCCAGCCCCGGGGCGGCGTCGATGACCACCGACCCGCGCAGCCGGTCCCCGTCGCGGCGCCCCGCGGCCATCACCTGGTCGATGACGCCGTACGCCTGCGCCAGCTGCAGCGTCTTGACCGTCGGCAGGTTCGCGTGCCACACCAGCCGGGCCTCGTCGTAGTCCTCCCGCTCCACCTCCGACAGGCGCGACAGCTGAGCCTGGGTCAACCGCTCCAGCGGCGCCCGGGCGGCGCTGTTGACGAACGCGTCCCAGCCCGCCTTGCGCGACAGGGCATACCGGTTGGGTGGGTTCGCCGCCAACCACTGCGCCCAACGGTTACTCATTCCTCGAACACCTCCAACCCCTCCACATCCGGGTGCTCGGCATAGAACCTGGCGAACACGTCATCAAGGTCATCGGGCAGGTCCTGAGCGCTTCGAGGCTTGCGGTGGCGGACGAAGTCGAGGACCCCGGGTGCCGAGGCGGTCTCGTGCTGGCTCACCGAGGGACCGGCGGGCTCCGCGGCGGTGGGGTTCGCGGATTGTTGGGCTGCGATGCGGATGGCGAGGTTGCGTTCACGGCGGGTGGTCACCTCGTTGGCTTGCCACCGGGCGAGGAGGTCTTCCATGGCTTGGCCGGGGTCGACGAACTGATTCCGTTGCCGGCTCAGCGCGCGGGTGAAGTCGGCGGCGTCTTGGCTGAACGGGGCCGTCAGAGACGGCGCGTGCTCCCATACCAGCTGGTGCCAGCTGCGGTCGGCGGGGTCCTGGAAGTAGGCGTAGCGCACGTCGTCGACGTCGAGCAGGATCGGCCACGAGCCGGGGTGGGCCCCGCCGTAGGGGGAGCGGTGGTTGCGGTAGAGGTTCAGGCCCGCCCCGTCGTAGCGCTGGCTGTTCACCTCGACGCCGTAGTGGTGGATCTTGCGCCAGTGAACCGGCAGGAAGTCGTAGTACAGGTCCGCCCTGGCGGGCAGGCGCAGCCGGCCGCACTGGGCCATCCCCCGGGCGTGGGCCTGGGCGGGGGTCATCAGCTCCCGTGGGGACTCCGGGAGGGGAAGCCCGGCGTGGGGGGTGTGGTGGTAGACCTGCCCGACCCACTCGCGCAGGATCTGCTCGAACTCGGAGACGTAGTAGAACGCCTGGTCCTGCACGTCCTTGCCCCGCGAGGCGATGTCCGGGCCTTTGTAGCCGGCCAGCTTGTCCAGCAGCGCCTGCCGGGCGGTCCGAAAGAACCGTTCCAGGGTCGGCTTGTCGGTCGGCTTGTAGGTCAGCGCGGGTTGGATCGAGATACCCAGGCGGCGACAGACGCTGGCGGTGTGTTCCGAGAGGTAGATCCGGCCGTGGTCGACCACGATGGTGTCCGGCGCGATGCAGGTTTCCCCGACGTAAAGCGCCTCAGGTATCCCGGCGTACGGGCCTCGCGTCGAGGTGGGCAGGTGCCCCCAGCGTTGCGGGGTCATCGCCTGGAAGAGCACGCTCGCCACATCGGCTGACTTCGCGGCGACCGGGCGCAGCGTCAAACCCTTGATGGTGCGGTCGTGGACGTCCATCGCGACCGTGAGCTCGGTGTTGACCCAGCGATGGGTGACCGGCTCCAAAGCGAACACGTCGAGGCGGTTGGAGTCCAGCACGAAGAACTCGCCCGGTCGGGTGGTGCGCAACCGGCCCAGCACGCCGGAAGGGCGGTCCGCCACCGAGCGTCGCTGCTTGGCATCGCCGAAACTGCGGCGCCCCCGGTCGAGTTCGTTCACCCGTAGATAGGCCACGCTCGCCGAGGGAACCCGGCCTCCGGGGACGGCCGCCAGGAAGGCCGCGTTGGCTCTTGAGATGACGGTCTTGCGGGTCGGAGTGGACTGCGGAACGTAGGCGTCAAGGACCTGCAGGCAGGCCTCGTCCCAGCGGGCATCCACGGCTCTCCTCGTGTCCTTCAGCAGCCGTGCGTCCACCAGACCTGCCGGTCCGTAGGTGGCGAAGCGGTCGAGGCGTCGCTCAAGGGTTCGCGGGGAAAGGCCCAAAGCCGCCGCGTGCGCGGCGACCTGTTCGGATCGGCTGGCCCCGTCAGGGACCGGCGACAGGAGTGGCTGCAGGTCCGCGATCTTGCGATCGACCTCCCGACGTTGCTGCGCAGTCAGCGCCGAGAGTGCCACGGTGGGCAACAGCTCCTGCTCCGCGCTGTCGCCAAGGTCGTCCAGCGGCGTCGCGGCCCCCAGTAGCGCCGAGGTGGACACCGACCGGACCGTCGACCCATGCCGCAAACGGGCCTGGTCACCATCGAAGCAGTCGACCTCCCACGCCTGCCCCTCGAACCAGAACCGGGACCCGGGCTCCAGCGTCAAGAGCTGACCAGACACGGCGCCTCCTCACGTCGAACAGCCGTGATCACCGACCGGCTCGACAACGGCCGGCTCAGATCGGTCACCCACGCCTGTCGCCAGAACAGCGCCAACGCGCAGGCCCGCACATCCAGCCAGTCCACCCCGGCCACGTTGGCCTCAATATCGGCCAAGGTCATTCCCACCGCGCCCACCGCCAGTACCGAAGCGAGGTCGTCCGGGTTCAAAAACATTGACCGGCGACCCATCGCCAGGAACCGCAGGTTGCTCATCATGACCGGGTCCTCGCCGTGGAACACCTCGTAACGCCACCCGTGGGCCCGACACACGCGGCCGGTCCAAGCCAAGACGACGGCAACCTCCGGCTTGACGCACATCACGGCCGGCTTCACGTCAACCACCACTTGGCACCCGTCACGCAGGCTCAGCAGGTAGTCCGGCACGTGTCGACGGCGGGCCCCACCAGACGCGTCGTCCGGCCCACTGATCCAAAACGGTTGGCTCACGATCCCGACCACAGCCGGGTCGAAGTCAGCCAGCAGCACCCGGTCACGCTCCAACAGACTCTCGTACCCCACCAGCGAGCCCGTCGTAGCTGCCCACAACCAGCCCGGGTAGTTGCCCTGACGCCGGTGCCACGAGAACTCTCGGACGGGGAGACCCTCGGCCAAAGCAGTGACGTCCACCTCGGCAACGGTGGTCACCACCTCGTCGCCCTCAGCCTTGCAGTACCGCAGCTCCGTCAACCGGAGCCCGTCCGGGTCCACCCGTTCAGGATCCCCCCGCCTGACAGAAAGTCAGGAATCCGACACGCGCCCGACAAGAAATCAGGAATCCGACAAGTTCGCCAGGAACCTAATGGGGCTGTACCTCTCGGAACGTGGTGCCTGACGAATCGTGACCGTTTCGTGATCTGTCGGGATGGCGGGGCTGTGACCTGCTCGTTCCGGTAGCCGACGGCTGCGTTCCGGGCCGGAACGCGCTGAGCGGCTGCGTTCCGGGCCGTGCGGAACGCGTTTGGGAACACGGTTTGTGGACGGTGCCTCTCGTCAGCGTGACGACGAGGGGAGAGGGCATGTCGTTGGTTCGGTTTTTCGGTCAGTTGCAGGAGCAGGCCGCTGCCGTGGACGAGTCCGGCCGGTGGGCTCGGTGGGTGGATGGTCAGCCGGCGTTGGCGGCGG
>JAABVA010001396.1_pt1 | contig 26058 bp, 17 predicted proteins | sample 5560331 | NCBI WGS metagenome assembly JAABVA01 (sample SAMN12812661, study PRJNA571458) | rock metagenome | isolation source: Antarctica rocks | place: Antarctica: Victoria Land, Mt New Zealand sud | collected 2016-01-07
GTGGTGCAGGCACTCGGGGGCGGTGAGGGGCGCGCCCAGGTCGCCGCGGGCAACAAGGAGTTGGCCGGCCAACTCGGCATCTCCGTCCGGACGGTGCAGCGGTGGCAAAAGGAGGGCGGGGAGGCGCGCAGCGTGGCGCGCTCGACGCCAGGGCTGCGAATCAGCGTGCGGGGGATCGCTACGGAGCAGCAGCGGCAGGCCAACGCGCGGGCGTTCCGGGAGCGGGTGCAGGAGCAGGGGCTGGACGTGGGGGCATGCCGCGTGATGGTGCTGGTGTACAACGAGGAGCGCGCCCGGCCACGCAGCATCGGGGACATGCACATCGCGGGGACGAACGAGGGGCTCATCGACGCGCTGGACGCGTTGGAGGACGGGAACACGGCGGCGGCGGCCGAGGCGTTCGGCAACGCGTGGCTGGGGACGTATGGGATAGACGTGGACGCCGAGGTGACCGACGTCGTGGGGACGTTCGCGCTTACCTAACGACTGCTGACATCATCTGGGCACGCCCGGATGATGATTTATTGGGTGTCGGCTGGGCAGCCACGATCGGAGTGTGTTAAGAAGGCTATTGACATCGCGGGAAGTTCCTAGCATGATGATGGGACACCGATTATCGTGCATGACGGAACCGTCTTCGGTTGTGACGGGCAGGCCGCGTTCGTCTCGAAAGGATACCCTATGGCCACACTGCGTCAGTTGCGGGAGCAGCACCACTTCACGCAGGAGCAACTCGCCGCGTCGGCCGAGGTGTCGACCTCGACGGTCTACCACATTGAGGCCGGCAAAGTGCGGCCGCGGCCAGCCATCGTGCGGCGCCTCGCGCGCGCCCTCGCCGTCGATCCGGGTGCCATCGAATTCGCCGTCGATGACCGCTCAACGCAACCATAGCCACAAAGGGGAGGGGACCGGTGGGAGTGAAAAGGAAAGATCGCGTCGTCTTGCCCGATGAACCGTATGCGGTGATCGTGCGGGCCGTCGATCACGACGACGACGAGGTGACACTCGTTTTCGAGCGCGGCGACGGGTCGCGCGGCGAAGTCCTCCTCTCCCCTGCCGTTTTCGACCACCTCACCCCCTTGCGCGCGACCGGCGCGGGCGATCCTCGTGTGGCCCTCGCGGGGCTGTGGGGCCACTGGATGGCGCGTGTCATCGCGGTCGTGCGCCAGACCACCCTCGCGACGACGCCGCTCCGCGCCTATGCGCACCAGGACGAAGCGGTCTTCGGCGCGATGCTGCCGCAGCCGACACTGCGCTTCCTACTCGCCGACGAGCCCGGAACGGGCAAGACGATCATGACCGGTATGTACATCGCGGAGATGCGCCGACAAGGCCTGCTCCAACGCGCCTTGATCGTCGTGCCCGCGCACCTCGTCCCGAAATGGGAGCGGGACTTACAGCGGTTCTTCGGCCTCGACACGGAGCGCCTGACCACGGAAGTGGGAAAGTCGAGCGCGCCCTTGCGCCCCGACCGGCATTTTTGGGTTGTCTCCGTCGATCTGCTCGCACGCAATCCCCAGGTGCAGCGGAAGGCCATCTTCGCGGCGGAGGGGGCGTGGGATCTCGTCGTGTTCGACGAGGCCCACCGGCTAACGCCGACCGCGCAGACAGCGTTCCCAATGGCGCGCGAACTGGCCGCACGCTGCACGCACCTGCTGCTGCTGACGGCCACCCCGCATCGCGGCAGCGAGTACCTCTTTCGTGCCCTGCTGCACCTGCTGGATCCGGCGGTGTACCCATGGAGCCCGGATGATGATGCCCGCCTCGGCCCCGACACACCGCGGTTGCGCCCCGCGCGCACGCACTTTATTCGGCGCATGAAAGAGAGCCTGCGCGATCACGATAACGTGACCCCCCTCTTCCCGAAACGGCGGGCGCACAACGTCTCGGTTGACCTCTCGGCGACCGAGTTGCAGCTCTATGAAGACACCCTCGATTACTGCGACCGCTACTTCGACGACCCCTCTGGCCTGGTCCGCAGCGTTTATGGGAAACGCGCCGCCTCGTCGCTCTATGCGCTGTCGGAGACATTGGGCCGGCGCGCCGATCGGTTGCGGGGTCGGGGTGGCAGCTCCGGTCCCGCAGTCCGTGGCCTCGTGCAGCCGCTCGACCCCGCCGACTTGGCCGATGACGATGACGAGATGCAGGACGACTTAGAAGACCGTGTGAATGCGGTGCGCAGCACGGATGCGAGCGCCGAGCTTGGCGTGATCACGACGCTACGCTCTCGCATCTTGGCCCTCCTGCGCGACCCGTCATTCATCCCCGCCAAGTGGCAGCACGTCTTCCAGGAGGTATTGCCCCGGCACGGGATAGCACCGGGCCGACATGAGCAACTCCTGATCTTCACCGAGTTCGCCGACACCGCGACATGGTTAGAGCGCGTGTTCGGCGGCCAGGGCTTCATGGTACGGCGCTACGCCGGCGATGTGTCGCGCGAGGAGCGGGAACGTATCCAGGCGGACTTCCAGGACAAGGTGTTCGACGTGCTCATATCCACCGATGCGGGGAACGAGGGGATTGACTTGCAGAGTGCGCATGTGCTGATCAACTGGGATATCCCGTGGTCCATCGTCCGCCTCGAGCAGCGCGTCGGCCGCCTGCACCGCATCGGACAGCGTAGCCAGGTCGATATCTATAATCTTATTTCCACCTCGACGCGCGAGGGGCGCGTCCAAGAGGTCATCCTGAACAACATCGTCGCCGCGGCCGATGCCCTAGATGGACAGATATTCGATTTCCTGGGCTCCGTCGTCGATCACCTGGGCGTTGACTACACGGGATTGCTCGTGCAAGCGGGGGCCGGGGGGACGTCGACCGACGAAGCCGTGGCCGCCGCGCGCCGCGTGACGGCGGATCAGTACAAGCGCGCGTCCGAGGAGCAGCGGCGGGTCGAGGATAGGTTGGCCACGCTGACCGACGGCGATGCGTTTGCCGCCCACGGTCTGCAAGATCGTTTGGATGCTGTGAACCCCGCCATCGTCGCCGCCTTCGTGCGCGTCCTGGCCGCCGCGAGGGGGTGGCATATCTCCGGCGGGTTGTACGAGGATCTAGTCCGGCTCCACGTACCGGAGGACGCGCCCCAAGCGACGACATTACCCGCCGCGCTTGGGGGCGATAGGCGCGCCCTGGTCGCCATGTCAGCGGATGCACTGACGCACGCGCGACGGGAGGGCGCGGACCTGGCCGGCGCCATCGTGCTCGGGCCAGCGGAGATGCCGTACCGGAGCCTGGTCAACGAGATCGTCCGCGACAGCAACGACGCGCTCGCCGCCGGCGTTGTGCTCGACGATCAAAGCGCGCTGACGCCCTACGAGCTACTGGTCTTCGAGGCCGCGCTCTCGCGTCGTCAGGGGAGCGGCGTGGTGGAACGCCCGTGCCCGCTCCTCGTGCGATCCGACGGATCGGGCGTGCGCGTGGTGGCGTGGCAGAGTGTCGCGCACTTGATGGTTCCCTCCTCCCTGCAGGGCCACGCCGACTTTGCCCCCGGTCCCGCGCTGCAAGCCGAGGTCGTCGCGTCGTCGGAGATGGCGCGACAGGCGGAGGAGATCGCCACCGACCTGCGTACATGGGCCGATGGCGTCGCCGCGCAGCTCGATCGTCTGCAGGATGAGGTCATGGAGCCGTATCAAAACTTGCCGCAAGCGGAGCGCAAAGAGCGGCGGGCGGCCATCGGCCAGGCGATCGCCGAGCGAAAGCGCCTCTTGCGGGAGGCCACAGTCGTCGAGGTGCGGCCACCGCGGCTCGTCGGACGCGTCCATGTGTGCGCCTTGGGAGGGGTTGGGGCACATAAGACGGACAGCAACTCGGAAGCTGTCTCGATGCTTCTATGCGCACAGCTCTTAGAAGCGGAAGGTTTCCACGTCGATGACGTCCATCAGGACGGGTGCGGATACGACCTGAAAGCGCGCCGCGGCTATGAGCAACGCTGCGTGGAGGTCAAAGGCTTGCAGGGTGACGTATCGCCGGGCATCATGCTGGAATCGTCCGAATGGCTCATGGCCCAGCAGCTCCGCGACGACTATTGGGTCTACGTCTTCGAGCACTGCGCCTCCGCGCCCCGGCTGTTCGGGGCGTATCGCAACCCTGTGGCCCTATTCGGCGACAGCAAACGCCTGGTGCAGCGCTTCCATATCGCGGGACCGGTATTGCGAAGGATGCTCACCTCATGAGAATGATCGACCGGTGGTTCCCGTGCGCGGCAGTGTCGGACGCTTCGCATCAGCCGTACGGCAGCGGCAAGATAGAGAAAGCCCTTTTCACATGGTTCGCCGCTCGCCCGATCGCCCAGGCCCGCGCTGCGGTCCTAACCACCCTATTGCCGTGGCCGGAGGATCGCGCCGAACAACGCCGGCTGCAAGACCTGGTTATACGGGCGGTCAATGGGGATGGGAAAGCCCTGGCCGAAGCGGCCGCCGAGATACGGTTCAATCATCCCGACGGTGTGCGCGTCGTCGACCCTTTTTCGGGCCGCGCGATGATTCCTCTGGAAGCCGCGCGAGCGGGGGCCGAAGCGTGGGGTATCGACTACAGCCCCGTGGCGACGCTGGCCGGCATGTTGCTCGCCGATTTCCCCTTGCGCGACTGGGGCGCGGAGCCAACCCTGCCGTTCAGCGACACGAAGGAAGATGGAGCCCAGATGTTCCAACCCGTGCAACCTAAAGACAGGCTATCCCGGGACATCGCTGTGCTCCTACGCGAGATCGGCGACCGCCACGAGCGGTCGATGGACGAGTTTTACCCGCGGAATGGGCGGGGTGAGCGTCCGTGGGGTTATCTCTGGGCGCAGACGATACCCTGCGACGAGTGTAAGAACGACTTCCCTATGGTAGGGTCGGCCGTCCTACGGCTACCCAACCTGTCTATCGGCGATCCGGGGGCGTGCTACTCGTTCGTCGCTGATCGCAGATCCGGTGAGCTGAGTGTTATCATCCACGACGGCATTGACGCTGCTGGCGAGACGTTGCTCTCGATGGGCAACCGCGGCAAAGTGGCGCGCTGTCCCTTTTGTCATCATCCACATATGCCCGAGGTCATCAAGGCGAAAGCGAAAGGCGGCCTGTTGCGTGACAAGCTGCTCATCATAGTGGATCAAGACCCGACGGTCGGGATGACATTCAGACTCCCTGACCCCGCCGATACCGACGCCGTCCTCCAAGCCGAGCAGGCCTTGGGGGTGGAAGCGCCCTTTCCAACGGGTATTCCCGCCGTCCCCGATGAGCGTCTGCCGCCGAATAATTATCCGATCGACGCCGCGATGTACGGGGTGACCAATTTCGGGGGACTATGCTGCAAGAGGCAAACGCTGAACTTTGTGCGGCTATGCCGCACTATCTCCGACTTGCAAGGGGAGTTGCTGGCCGCTGGCTGCGGCGATGAGTATACGCGCGCCCTCCTCGGTTATGCCGGGGCCGTGGTCGTGCGAAAGCTCCGCTATTCGACCCGCGGCGCGACCCTGCGACCATCGCACCGCGCGGTACACGACATTTTCATGAATCAAGCACGACTGAGCTACAGCATGGACTTCATGGAGACGGGCATCGGCGTCGGCTCAGGCACCTGGCGCACCTTGACGGTCGACGCGCCGAAGATAGTGCAGAGGCTCAACCGCGGCGCCGCGCGCACGGCGGCCCGTATCAGGCAAGGGGATGCGCTTCGCTTGCCCTTCCGCCCGAAGAGCGTGACGGCCGTGGTGACGGACCCCCCGTATTACGACATGATCGCCTACTCGGATGCGAGCGATCTCTTCTTCGTCTGGCTCAAACGTGCTCTAGGTGGTGTCTTCCCCGAGCTCTTCAACACCGCCGGTGTCCAAGAGAAAGAGTCGGAGATAATCGTGAAGCGGGTGCGAGGGAGCTACGGGGTCACCGAACATCGGACCTCCGAGTTTTACAAGGCATCGCTCAAGGCCGCATTCGCCAGCGCGCGCGCTACGCTACGCGACGACGGCGCGCTGACGCTCGTCTTCGGCCATGGCGACCCCGAGGCGTGGCGCCTCCTGCTCTCAGCGCTCATGGAAGGCGGGTATGTCCTGACTGGTTCGTGGCCGGCGCGGACCGAGGCCGCGACAGGCGCCGGGTCCGCGAACATCGTCGTCACTATCACCATCGCCTGCCGACCCGCTCCGGCTAAAAGAGCGGACGGCCTGCAAGCGACGGTGGACCTAGAGGTGGAGCGCGAGATACGCGGGCGGGTCGCCGCTTGGGAGCGCGACGGGCTAGCCCTGACGGACCAATTGATGGCAGCCTATGGCCCAGCGATGGAGGTGCTCGGGCGGTACGGGAACGTGCTTCGGCCGGACGGAACCCCTGTCGAGATCGATCATTATCTCTCGCTCGCCCGCCGGGTGGTGCAGGATGTGGCCGCGATCAAGGTCGACGGCCTGCCCTTGGAGACGTTCGATGCCCGTACGCGCTTCGCCCTGTTCTGGGCTCGCCTCTATGGTCGACAGCTCGCGCCCAAATCGGAGGCAGTCTTCCAGGCGATGGCGTCTAATTTGCAGCTCGACGACGTGCGCAAAGACATTCTGGAAGAGAGGGTCGGCTTTAACATAATCTACGCATCGTTCACCGCTGTACATCGCTTCGTTCCGACCCTTTACTTGACGATAACGGCGGTCACACTCGCCTCAGATGCGCGATTACCAACCTGCGGAGCAGTTCAATCGGCGATGCACCGCTGTTCAACGACTGTCTCGGTTGCCGGATAGGCGCCGGCAAGCCATTTCGACGCGCCGAACGCCCCATAAAGGGCAGAATATTATGTTAAAGCCGACCCTCTGGAAGAGAGTGCCAAAGGGTACCGCTTGGCTGACTTCGGCGAGCACAGGCCGGGCATGGCCCGTAGCGACATAAACGCGACGACAGCGACCGTAGATGTGGTGCGCGAGATGGTTCGCAGTTGGCGTGCTGGTGGCCGTGAAGGAGTCGCGATGGTCGTCGGGCTATCGGAGCGCGAGCCCGACGACATATATCTTTGGTCAGTTATTAGCTATCTCGCCGGCATCCTCCCGATTGCGGACGCGGATCGCAAAGCCCTGGAAGACATACTGCGAAACCGAAGCGCGATCGGCTCCGCGCGGTCCGTGCTAGAGCGGGCGGCGAGCGACGCCTTCCAGTTGCGCATGTTCCAAGATGATGCGATCAATAGCGAGGCCGCTACATCTGTTTCCAACACAGAAAGGTGAATAGATGATCACACCGTGGTGGCAGGCACTCAGCCTACGTCCCGAAGTTGGTGCCAGCGCAGGCAACATCGACGATGTTCAGATGTCGCTCTACCGGGCGGTCTATGCCAACCCACCTGCCCCATACAGTGATCCTGCGTACTACGGTGCGATCACCTACCCGACGGCGACGCTGGCAGGCTTGATGGCCCGTATCATGGTGCGTCTTGGCGGACGAGACCGCTACACGTCGGCGCGAGCACTCTATCATCTCGATCAAGGCATGGGAGGTGGCAAGAGCCATGGTTTGATCGGGCTATATCATATGGCGCATAGCCCCGCTATATTTAAGACGACCGACATCGGTAAGGCCGTTTGGTCCGACGCCAAAGCACGCCTCGACGGCGCGGAACCCGATCTCTTGAACGCCCATGTCGTCGTGCTCAGCGCCGATCACATGACCCCTTTCGCACCAGACACTCGTCCCGACATGGATGGCCCGGCGCGTACCCTATGGGAGCGATTTCTCTGGCGGCTGGTAGACCGAGACTACAATCTTTTCACTCGCTTCCAACCTCGTTGGGATCAGGAGGGGATTACTGAGGCGCTGGCGTCTCTCAATCGCCCGGTTTTGATCCTGATGGACGAGATTATGGATTATGTGCGTCAGCTGGATGATGTGCGGTACGAGAACGAGCGCAACGCTGAGTTGGCCTTTTTGAAGGCTCTCTTTGACGCGGTGAACGACGTGCCGCACGTGGCCATGGTCGTTGTTATGATCTCGACCGAGCGCGACAGGGCAGTATACGGTCCCCTTGCCCAGCGTTTGCGCGAAGAGTTACAGGCCAACATGGTGCGTAACGGGGCGAGCACAGCCGTGACGGAGGCGAGTGATTTCTCGCAGATCATTCGACGCCGACTATTCGAGGCCACGCCCCCCGACAATGTGACCATGGCGACTGCGGCGAGGTTCACCGAAACGAGTGCGGCATGGAAGGCTGTCCTACAACGTGTGCCCGCCGCCGACGCCGCAAGCTTCCCGACCGCTATGGCGCGTGCGTACCCGTTCCATCCCGACCTCCTGCGACTCGTCGAGACCGAGTGGGCGGCGTTGGCCGGCTATCAGCGGGTGCGCTCGACCGTTACCCTCTTCGCGCAGACGGCCTACACCTGGGCCGACCGGGCGAAGCGCGGGGGGTGGGCGCCACTCCTCATCGGGCCGGGCGACCTACCGCTTGAGAACAGCGGGGTGCGCGAAGCGTTACTGGGCTCGGGCGTCATCGAGAGCGAAACGACGGTCGCTAACTATCGCCAGGTCATCGCTACCGATGTCGTGGGCGAGGGTGGCGCGGGGGGCGTGGCGGCCGGCATGGACGAGGGGTATGCGAAGACGGACGCGTGGCATGTCGCCAACCCGCGGGCAGCTCAGCGCATGGCGACCGCTCTCCTGCTCTACAGCCTCGCCCCACGCGCGGGCGGCAAGCTTGGTGCGACCGAGGCCGAGATCAAGGCATCGTCGTTCGTGCCGGACCCCGCCTACGCCGCCACCGATGCCGAGACTGTGTTCAACGGCTTGAGGGATACCGATGCCGGGCTTGGGGCTCTCGACGTGATGGCCGGGTTAGGGGGGCAGCCCGCCCGGTACCAACTCACGACGCGCCAGACGCTGCAAATGCTCTTCCGTGTCCAGCGCGCGGCCATCACCGAGGCGGATCGTGACGCCCAGATCGCGGCCGTTGCCGAACGGACCGCAAGCTCCGGTCCTGGCTTCTCGAAGCAGCGTTTCATCCGGGATGGGCGAGACGCGCAGGGGCAGTCGCGCGCCGATCGGGACATCTTCGCCGACCTCGACGAGAGCAACGCGACGCGCCTAGTCGTGCTCGATCCGAGCCGCTGGACGTTGCTCAATGGCCGCGACGATGAGACGCGAAAGGCTGTCACGATGGCATTCGGTGCGGGTCCGGGAGCCTTGCCCGTGACGCACGCCGCGTCCCTGGTCGTCGCGTGCGTCAACACGCAGCGCCGCAACCAAGCCCGTTTGCGGGCCGCCGATTTCCTGGCGTGGACCCGGGTGGGGCGGGTCCAGATCGTCGCGGACGACGCGGCGTTGCTGGCGCAGGCCAACACCGAGATCAACGGGGCCAAGGCCGCCCTGGAGAGGGAGGTCAAGCGCGCTTTCCAGCACTACGCCTACCTCGTGCGCGACGCTGACAACAAGCTTGAGGTGCGCTTCGCCAAGTTCGATGAGGATTCTAAGACGGCGCTCTCCGGCGCGCAGGTGTGGGACCAGCTCGTCGGGAGTGGCCGCGCGGTCACGCCAAACGGGTTGACGATGGCCGGATTGATGCTGGCGCTGCGCGATGAGTTGCCCCTGTCATTGTCCGAGGTGACGGCACGCTTCTGGACAAACCCGCGGATGCCGATGCTCTCGGGGGTCGAGGAGTTGCGTCACGCGCTGTTCGGTGCCTTGACTGCCGGCCGGTTAGAGCTCGTGAACGCCGACGCGCAGGTGGCCCCTCCCCCCGAACAAGCCCGCGACCTGCCGATCGGGACGGCGACGATAACCGTGCGACTCCCCGTTCCTAAAGAGGAGGGCGAGATTAAACCAGAGCAGGGGGGCGAGCCGGCCGGTGGATCAGGCGGTGGCCTGTTCGGGAACGCTCTCTCGTCCAGTCCAGGGGGGCCGGCGGGGATCGGTACGTCCATCGCTCGCGCCTCGTTGTGGATAAAGATACAGGCCGACTTGTCAGATGAAGGTCGCCGCGAGAACGTTGTTACCCTGTTGCGGCGTCTCGCGAGTATCGCGGACGATGGTGATCTCGAAACTTTTGCGATGACCATAGAGATCATCGGGGACAAGGAGCGTCTGAATGAAGCTATCGGGATCGCCATGCGTGTCGAGGGTACACAGCGACGCTTAGAAGATTTACCCGATTAGGATATCGAGGATGCTGCCAGGTCGATGGCCGCCGGCGTGGGCTCGCCCAGGCACGACGCAGAGGTCGAGGAAGTGCTGCTGGGCGGCGCTGCGCTCGGTGAGCGTGCTGCGTTGCCAGCGCGCGATGAATGTTGGCAAATCGAGGGAGGATGACATTTCAGCGATAGTATAGCGGCAGCAGGCCATGGGACTATAATTCTGTTGACAAGGGCGTTCAAATCGGTGCAGAATAGGTGCAGGTGTACCGCAGGTATTATCCTTGCTAACGGAGAGAGACAGGAGGACGAGCTTATGGATACGCGACCTGACACCCCTGAGACGAACCAAGCGACACAACAGCACATGGTGGAACAAGCCAGGCAGATCCCCGGCGTCGCCGAGGCGATGGCGGCATATGCCCGTTTAGCGCCCTACACCGCTATCTCTGTAGTTAACCCGCAGCGGACCATGAAAGTCAGCTACTCCACGGGGGGGAATAGGTAATGCCTAGCAGTTTGTCGGAGAGAACGTGTTTTTTCGGAGGAAAGTGCGCTTGGAGGCCGTTTTGAGGTCAAGATACGGGCTACAGACGCGATTTTGCCCTCCCACAGCACGATAAATGAGGTCGGCAGGCTTCTCTCCGACAGACTGCTAGTTGGGGCGAAATCCTCGTCGAACTTCAGCTATCGGCGCAGGGACGGGGCGGCAGCCCCGACGTCGACGGCGTGAGGCGCAAGTACCTGTCGCAGCTGCACACGTTGACAGGGCGGGATACCATCCTCTACGCCACACGCTGGCTCGATGGGAGTTTTCCCGGTACCTCCATCACACTCGAAGACATGCAAGGCATGATGGAGGTGTGCCGCAGCCTGACCGGCCCCTCCCTCGATCTCATCCTGCACAGTCCCGGTGGGAGCGCGGAGGCGACGAACAGCATTGTCCGCTATCTGCGCCACAAGTTCACTGATATCCGTGTCTTCGTGCCCCTCGCTGCCATGTCGGCCGCTACGATGTTGGCCTTAGCGGGTAATAGCATTGTGATGGGCAAGCACTCGCAACTCGGGCCGATCGACCCGCAGTTGAGTACGGGGCAATGGCAGCATCCCGCCCGGGCGCTCATTAATCAATTCGAGCGCATCAAGCAGGAGTGCTCACAAGACCCGTCGGTGCTGGGCGCTTGGCTCCCCATACTCCAACAGTATGGGCCTGCCGTGTTGTACGAGTGTGGGGTCGCAGAACAGCTCGCTCGTCGCCTCGTGCAGGAATGGTTGGCTGCCTATATGTTCGCCAATTTGCCCGAGATCGAGCGCAATGATCGGGCCGAGCACGTCGCCGCTTATTTTGCCGACTATGACGTACATCAGTCGCATGGGCTTGGGATCGACCGCGATCAGGCCAAGGGACAGGGCGTTGTGATCGTTGACCTAGAACAGGACCAGGCACTACAAGACGCTGTACTGAGCGTCTACCATGCTGCCATCCACACCATGACGATGGGCGGGGCGCTGAAGATTATTGAGAATCAGCTCGGGCGAGCCTTTGTGAAGTCTGGCGTAGCAACTATCACTATTCCAATGCAGCAAATGCCTGGGCAAGTTCCCTTCCCCCCAGGGATTATCCCCGGACCCTCCCCGACAACACCTTAGCTGCGGAGGGTGTTTGACTCTTTGAGGGTTGAACGCCTACCTACCTAAGCTGCCCTGCCTCTGTGGCGGTCGATGCGTCGCTCGGAGTTGCGCGGGCGCGGGCTGTGTCTTGCCATGGTTAGGCGATACGCGGGAGAGCCGCCGGCGAGCCTGCTGCCATTTGCGCGGCTGCCGGCGCTCCCTCCGCTACCATAGCCCCTCTTTTCCGTCTTGCGCGGCCTCGCCCCCTTGTGCCTTTGGCTAAATGCAGCCAAAGCTCCGCTTCTGCTCAGATGTTAGCAGTGGCACCAACTAATTGTTAAGCTCACCCGCTTTGTTGCCTATCCCGAAGACTGTCCCATCCCCTTGGTCCCCCAATATCAGTGACTCATTGTCTGCTTTGTACCCAGAGTCCATCAAGTACTGGTCGTGCTTGTCCGAGCCTGGGGACGGTGGGGGAGGATCTTGCTCGGTCGGGACTGGTCGTGTCTGCTGGTTCTGGACTTGGTCGTTGCTATCCGCCATTGATCTGCCTATCCTTTCTCGCTATCAATCTTGCTGCTGACGTGGACTTCGCTCGGGTAATTGTAATGGAGGTTCCGAGCGTGGAAGGCGGCCACCATCACGCGTGGACTGGTCGGCCAAATGCGGATCGTAGGTATCGGAGCCAGGGGGTGGTGGGGCGGGCTCCTGACGCGTCGTTGGTTGTCGTCGTTGTTGATCGTTAGATGTGGACATATCTACCCCTCTCGTTGGCTGTTGCGCGCTTTGCGCCGCCATCACATTGCACAATACGGGGAATAGAGTTGCATAAATAAGATAGCACAATGAATGATGGGCTGATATCCGGGTACATCACTATTCTATTCCTCGTCGGGGCGCTGTGCCTCGCCACTTGCATCAGAAGGCCAGCAAGGCGTGTCAGTCTCGCGCACCGTATCGCGTAGGTGTGGATCGTATCTATCTGCCCCTGGTGCTGGCGGGGGCGGTGTAGACTCGACCGGACATGGCGGCCGGGAGGGTGGGGGCACGTTCTGTTCATCGTCAGCCACGGGCATCTCCTATAGGACAACTGAGAGGAAAAGGGTGAAGGCGAGGAAGCCAACCTCGATAAGGAAAGCAAGGAGTGCCCGCTGCGTCCACTCCACTTTCTCCTTGATGTTGGCCTCGTCCTCCTTGTAGCCTTGAACGAGGTGTTGGATCAACACGACCTTCGTCGCATAATCGTCATGGGCCGCATACCGCTGCAGACGTGTTGGTTTGATGGCGGCGTACGGCCGTATTTTATACGCCTTCCAAGCGGCATAGACAACCGTCGCGTAGATCAGAGCGGCAATAAGCGTGACGATATGGACGAAAGTTGCCGGCGTCGCGCTCAAGCAGGGCAGGCCGCCGAGCGCGCAGATGAGGCGATTCCCACCATAGCCCGTCAATGTCCCCTGGAAGGACGCAATCCCAGCTGCGAGGAGGCTTGCGGAACCGAGCACGAAGCTCGCCTTAGCGTCGAGGGCGGTAATCTGGTTCCCCGTCGTGTCCGAGCGACCCTTGAGTTCGGCCAGAATTAGGTCCAAGCTAGGCAAGTTGACGAGTGGCTCGTGTGCGGGTGGGACTGACGACGGGAAAGACGTATAGATCCCCGCAGCGATGCGCTGTCGCACCTCGTCCTCGCTGATGCCAAGGATTGCGGCAGCAGTGGGGATGCTTGCCCCTTGATTGACAACTAACTGATTGGGCACATTACCACCACTGCGTGAGCATGTACAAGGGCTAACGCCTATGCCCTAACGCTTTTGCTCTCCACCCCTCTCCACTCCTTGTCGGTGTACCTCGCAGTGAATATCTCCGCAACGTTGTTATAAGACAAGGATGCGGTCCGGGGCGCGTCTGGCTGCCGAGGTCCGGGGGCGGCCATTGCGGGCGCGTGCGCTATGCGGCCCGTGCTGGCGCTTGATCCCCCTAACGGGCTGTGACAGGCGGGCGACGCTATGCGGCGCTCTAGTGGACTCACAGGCCCTCGCGTGCGCCGGCGCGTCTGCTCCTCACACGCGGCATGGTGACCCTGGGCGTCCCTGGGGCGCTGACGTGGCCGGAGGCGGGCGTTAGAGGGCGTGGCGAGTTTGGTGTGCCCCTGTGGTGGACTTGTCCTCATGACTGGATACTGTTGGTAAATGCGTTTTTGGCCCGCTTTGTATGCTGGGCCTACGCCTGACTCCGTGTCGGCCGTCCGCTGGAATATGCCCTGGGAAAGGATTTACCAACAGTATCCTGTCATGTGAGCAAGTCCAGCCATCTGCTTCCCCTATCTTTGCTCATGTTGCTTGACGGCCGATTGAGGTGTCGTGTTTAGAAGACAATACCACAAGTAGCAAAGCGATTCCACCATCCTAACAACATCTCCGAATCTCCGACTCGGGCGGTCCAGCACTCGGTACGGTACCAGGGCAGGACTTTAGCTACATGTCGCATCGCCACGCACGTCGAAGGCCCCGGCAGCGATCGGGGCGACGCAGTCGCCGAGCGGCGAGCGCGCGTCGGCGCGGTCGGCCCCGTAAGCGTCGAGCGGCATCCCGCGCACAGAGCCGTCGTCAGCTACGTCGTAGGCGGTCGCGCCCGTGAAGGAGACGTCACCGAACTTCCAGAATGTGCTCGGGGGCTCGGGCGTGCCGAGCAGCACGGCGGCCTCACGGGATGAGCGCACCGGGGTCGGCTCGTAGGCATACGCGTACTCGCCCGTCGTCAGGTTCTCCCACACGACGCTCGTCCGACCGCCGTCGAGGTTGTAGACCGAGACAAAGACATCGTCCCCCGACTGGAGGCGCGGGCAGCCCGCCTGGCAGTAGGACGCCGGCGCGGGGAAGTCGTCCCACATCCACTTGTAGTAGGGGAACGCCCCCTGGCGGAACGACGCCATGCCCGCCTCGACGACCATATCGCCCCCGCCGACCGCCACCAGAGGCGCGAGGATGCGATCGTCGGCGCTTGGCGGGGCGACCGGGACGGCGAAGCGCGCGAACGCGCCGGCGAACCCCCGCCCCCCGACGCGGCCGCTCGCCGTGTCGCTGTCGGCGCAGGCGCTGTACCCCGACATGATGCCCGAGACATCGATGCAGCCGGCACCCCCAACATTATCGCCCCTGGACGATTGATCCGCGACGGGCACGAAGTGGGCGTTGGTCATGTACCGCGTCGCGTGCTGCTTGGCGTAGGTCCACGTGGCGAGGGACCGTGGGTCGTTGGGTTGCGGCGGGAAGGGCGACGACGGCGGCGTGAAGTGGTCGGTCGCCGCGCCGAACGCGTGCCCCACGGCCCCCAGGAGGACGATCGCCAACACGACCAGCAGGAACGACCCCGCCCCATCGGCCGAGGGCGCCTGGGCCGGGCGATATGAGGAGCCCCCGCCCGCGTCGCTGGTTTTCTTGCTTCCCCCCGTGTTGTCGTACCAACCTCTACTCACGCCTTCCGGGTTCGAGACAACGTACCCCGGGTGCACATTGTGCTGCCGGGCATACCCACTCGCATAGGTTTGCGCCTCTCGCTCATCTCGGGCTTGCGCTTGCGCTTCGCTCTCATCGTGGAAACGCGGCATCGTCTCCTCCCTTCCCCGCCCGTGGGGTGCGCCATGGCGTGCGACGCGGCCCGCTGGGCCGCGCCCCCTAATCAGAATATGATGGCGCTCCACGTTGCCTGGCCCACCGCCGTGATCACGATGGCGGCGCCGACTTGCCCCTCGTCCAGCAATCGTTCGGTCGACGGGATGGGTAACGGCTGTTGCGTCCCCACCGCCGATCGCCAATCGAATGTGGTGACGCGGTCGCGCGGCGAGACAGCGATCCCTCCACCGATCCCGTAGGGGGTGTCGAGATAGAAAGCCTGCGGCCAGCCTCCCCTATCCACGCGCGCGCCGAGGAAGGTGCTGTTCGTCAGGCTGTGCGTCGAGGGGGTCGTCAGGGCGTGGTCGAGAGTGGCCCGCGGCACGCTCCGCCGCGTGATGCGCCGCCCGTGGCCAAGGTCGACACGGTCGACCCCGCACACGTCGGCGCCGCACCATGACACATACGCCCCATGCCCTGGGTCGATAATGAGTCGTTGCTCGCGATAGTCGCTGGTGAGGCTCGGGTGCTCCAGGCCTAAATATGCCTGAGTGACGTCCCCATTCGCGCCTTCAACGCCCACAACCTGACCGTTCAGGTTCAGGAAATAGAGGTTGCCTGTGGCCTCGCTGAAGGCCGTATCGATCGGTGATGTGGACGTGGACATAGCGAACATAGGCAGAGCGATCCGCCACTGTCGCGTCAGATTGGCGATGGTGAAGGCTTCGACGTGGTAGATATCGCCGGGCTTGCAGCAGCCAGACTCTTCGATGACGAGGATACGGCGGCGCAGGTTATCCACATAGAGGCGATCGAATTCGGGCACGGGGACGCGGGCGCGGATCGCGCCGGCGGGCGACACGAGGACGAGATCGCGCGGGCGGCCGCCGGGCGCGCCCGTGGTGCTCACGGTGCTATCCACATAATAGAAGTTGCCCGACGTCGTATCGACCGCGGAGTTAGCGAGGCCCCCGTAGGGCGCGGATGCGGCCACGACACGCCGGTACAGGAGGCGCCCGTTCGCGAGGTCGAACGCGCGCAAGATCGGCACCGCGCGATCTATATAGGTGATGGTATATGCGCGCGCATGCGCGTCGTCGATCGCCAGGAGCGCCAGACTCGCCGCGGTCGGGCCGCTCTCTAGGTCCGCGCCCGGCAACACTACGCGAGAGAGAAGACGCCCGCGGCGCGTGTCGACGACGGCGAGCGCGGTGTCGTCGTCGTGGACGGGGGCCACGGGTCCGAACAGGATGGCCCGTCCGAGCGCCGGGCTGACATCGTCGGAGGTGGCTTGCAGCCCGACCGGGATAGTTACCCCGTGTATCGTGGCCGCCGTTCCGATTCGGACGGCGGGCCGAACCGCGCGGGCGAACGGTGGCGCGACAAGAAGTAGGGCCAGCGTGGCAACGAGGCCGCGGGCGTGGGCGTGCATTTAATCACCTCCGCTAGCAAGATGATTTGTCCGTCGCTGCTCATCTGACGACGAACGACAGGTAGTAGTCGCCGCTGTGAGTATCGCTCTGCACCTGGATGTAGTAGGTTCCGGGTGCTAAAAGTGCCGCCGCAGGAGCATAGCAAGCACGGCCGCTAATCCCACCGTAACTACGACAAGGGCAAATAGGACTATAACTGGCGCTGCAGAAAAACCACCCGTCTCTGGGACAGACGCTCCGTGATATAACTCGGCGCTGCCCATGATTACCGAGTCGTTGGCCACGCTTGAGCCAATAGACCCGGATGCGCCGCCCGCGACCAGCGCGTCGCCGTCGGGCAATAGCGTGGCGGTGTGCATGATGCGCCCAATGTGTGGGGGGCTTGTCAGCGACCAGCGGCCCGTATGCGGGTCGTAGCTCTCCGCGCTAGCCGAGGCTGGGGAGTTGGCGATGGACCCCCCGACCACCAGGACCGTGCCATTCTGCAGGAGCGTCGCGGTATGCCCGCCACGCCCAACGCTCAGTGCCCCGGTTGGAGTCCAGTTGCCTGTATTCGGATTGTAGAGGTCGGCGCTGGAGAGCCCTATGCTGTTAGATGGGTCGTTGGTGCTGCCACCGGCGACGAGGACTCTGCCGTCCTGCAAGAGCGTTGCGGTGTGGAGAGCGCGAGCGGCATCCATGGCGGCGGTCGGCGACCAAGTACCGCTACTTGGGTCGTAGAGCTCGCTGTCGACGACGCTGGCTCCGAAACCGCGGCTGGCTCCGGAAACGCGGCTGGCTCCGGAAACGCCGCCGGAGACGAGGACCTTGCCGTCTCGCAGGAGGGTCGCCGTGTGTGCGAAGCGGGCAACATTCATGGAACCTGTCGGCAACCACGTGCCTGTAGCTGGATCATAAAGGTCAGCACTCGGGAGAGAGACAAGACCACTAGTTCCGAAGGCTAGCCCGCCGGCGACGAGTACTTTCCCGTTAGGGAGCAATGTGGCCGAGCCCCAGAAGCGCGCGACGCTCATGGGACCGGTCAACGACCAACTGCCTGTGTTCGGGTCATAGAGTTCGGCGCTCGCCAGGGGCGTCCCACCACTGGCCAGGCTACTCTCGCCGCCGGCCACGAGTACCTTCCCATCCTGCAACAAGACCATCGCCGCGAGAACGCGAGCGACGCTCATGGACCCAGTCGCCAGCCACCGTCCGGTGGAGGGATTGTACAATTCGGCGGTGGCGAGTGGAATGCCGCCCGTGGTCACTCCTCCGGCGACAAGCACCTTCCCGTTTTGCAGCAGCGTCGCCGCGTAGGCGGCCCGCGCCACGTTCATCGAGCCGGTCAGCGTCCACGTCCCCCGGTCGCTTGCCATCGTACGGGGTATGCGCGACATCGTGGCGATGGCCCACAAGGCCGCACTCGCCAACCCGATGCAGCAGAGCCACATAGCCGCGCGCTGGCAACCCCGTGGGTTCATAACTGTCCTCTTCTGAGTCCTGACGCATCCGGCCTGGTCGCCTGATGCGTCCCAGAGTGCTAGCAAACCGTCACCCGGTTGGCAGATTCTGACAGGTAGTCACGCCGGCGGTCAGGCGCGGCACGCCATTATACTGGTCGGTCGGTATCACCCGCACTGTATACGAGGCGCCGCGATACGAGAATGAGAGCCCGCACAAGGCGCGTTGCGTCGTGAAGTGGTCTCCATTGAAGACCATGACTATAGCCTTAGAGGCGATAGTGAGAGCATATATATGGATACGGCAGCCGCTTGGGTACTTGATCTCGCAGAATCCCGCGGAGATGAGGACCTGTTGGGGACCGATGCGCGCGACCTGGTTGACATAGGCCGGGTTCTGAATGGTCCTGGCTGTACCGTCCGGGAAGACAACGATCATGGTATCCGGGCACGGCCCTTCATCGCATCCCGGAGCCTGGACTTCGAGCACTTTCGCGATCGAGAAATTTGGGGGGGCAGGTGATCTCATCGGAATGTCCCATTCGTCAACTCCTTGCCCGGAAGCCGGTGCTTTGGAGACGAATGTCAGACCGCTTGGTAGACGAGTGCTGGGATGCGCCTGTCCGGGCGCATACGCCTGTCCGGGCACATACGATGGCAGGATCGCCCCGCTCGCTGCGACCAGCACAACAGATGTGATACTCGCGACATCAGGTCGCCACTGTTTAACTCCTATACGAATCCGCACAGCGTTTAACCTTGCGATCATGGAAGCATCCTCCTGGTGTCCCCTATTTCAGCCTTGATCATCCGGGCGCGGACCCGCGATGTATGCCTCAAGGGCCTGATTGATGACGCGGTCGGCCTTTAGTATCCAAGCCCGCGTTCGCCTACAGGGAGCCGCTACTGGGGAGGCACTGACATCGACGGATAGACTCAGGTTGCGGTAGGTGCGCGCGCTACGGAAATCGCAAACGCGAGTCGCAGGGTCGTAGCCCGTCGTCAAGTCCTTGTAGCCTTCGACGACCCAACCGTCGACAACGAGATTTTGGGGTGCCATCGATATGGAATTGCCATTGGAGATGTCGGCGTCCGCCTCGCTGTTGAATGTCCCGACGTAATAGCTCGCCATGACGGTATGCCCCGCGAGGCCGCGCGGATGCACCCCATACTCGAACTGTTGGAAGTAATACTTTTCGCCGCCTGCGGTCTGACCCGCACCGTACGCCCGCGAAAATGCGACGCATTGACCAGGGTGATATAGTAGACAGCCGGGCGCTCCAAGCACGGCATCGGGGAATCGGAAAACGTGAGGCGACGGGTAGATGTTTGGGTCGCCAGTGGCCGATAGCTGAACCGCGCGCGCACGATTTGCCTTCATGTCGCCAATGGAGAGTCGACCATGTCGGCCGGCGCTGGCCACACTTGACCCAGCAACTGGCAGCAATACTGCCATAGCCAGAAGAGCGGTCATCACATTTACTGTGGATTGACGGGCATGGTTCATTTCGCGCCTGGGAATATGGTGACAGTTCGCGCGACGCACATCGAAAATTAGCGCGTCGTTCTGTGTGGATGCCGCCTCAGCCGCGCCTTGAATTGTCAACATGTTTCCGAACCATGCCGATTGACGCGCCGCCTTTAGGCAAACCGGCAAGCGCCCCACGATCGGCAGCCCGTGTTTCATACCTCTTGAACCTCCAACTACTCACCCTCAATCCACCATGATCCTAAGCCCTGCCACGCACTAACTGGCAAGGGCGATTTGCACCGGCGTACTCCAGCCGGCCAATGCCTTGCCCCTGGCGTCCAGCGGTAGCAGGGTGTATTGGTACGTGCCGGGCAGAAAGCCGTGATCGTCCCAGGTGTACGAGGTCATGTGATACACCAGCGTTGAAAACGTGACCGGCGTGTATTTCGTGATGGTTGCGGACCCGCTCTGACTGACCATCCAGACGTGGAACGCGTAGTTTACCGCGCGCGGGAACGGCTGCCACCCAAAGAGCACCTTACTGTTGGCAGGCTCGCCAGCGTTGCCCGTGGGGAAGCGGGACACTACTTGTGTCGGCGGCAGGCTCCCAATGGAGAGCGTGGCTACGACATCAAGGTTGCTGGGGGGGTGGCCACTTACATTACATTCAGTGTCCTGAGCCAGCAGCACATACGTCACACCACGGACACGGATACGGAAGTGGACCTGGCCGAGTCCCGGCAGACTCATGCGATAGAGCGCGTGTTTTTGATTGGGGTTGCTTGCATCGTAAACGGTCATGTGGGCCGTGTCGCCGGTATCAGTGAACTCGTCATAAATCGTGCCAAACAACTCGTCATACTTGCGCTGCAGGTTGAACTCGGCAACGCTCCCATGGCAGTTGCCGCTGAGTTGCACACCATGCCCAAGGCACTCGTTATAGTTGTCATAGCAGTTGCCGCTGAGCTGCACGCCATTATTGATGGTCATGTCGCGATAGTGGCCAGGGCTACCGGGAGTGAGGATGTTTGCACCACCGCTGTCCGACTGCACGAGCGGTAGAGAGTCTAGGGACACTGCTTTATAGCGCAGTCCGCGAGCATAAGCGATGCCGCTCGGGCCGACGATGAGGCAGGGGAGAACGACCAGGCATGCGAGGGCAGCTGCTGTATACTGTTTCATCGGTTCACTCCATTTTGCTGAGAACGTGTGCGTAATAGAAGTCGCCTTCGCCGGCTCGGTCCGACCATACGCCTATTTGTGCCTGTTCTTAGCCTACCACGGCTGCGTTACACGGGCGTTACAGCAGTTGCCGCGGTCGTGCGGGCACAGGCTGGACGCGGGCCACGCCGAGCCGGTACGATAGGGGCAATGACCTGCTCACAGACTCGGAGGTGTTTCATGACGCGGGACAAACACCCAAACACGGAGGCATCGTCAACCGCGCAGCTGTGGGTGCGGACGCTCGGCGGCTTCGTTGTCCGGCGCGATGGGGTGGAGATTCCGGCGGACGAGTGGGCTTTGCGTAGGGCTGGGAGCCTGTTCAAGTACCTCCTCGTCGCGCCACGGATGCGGCTCTCGCGTGAAACGGCCATTGAGGCGTTGCGGCCCGGCTCGTTCGCCGACGATTCGGGCGACTCGTGGCGGGCCAGACTGCGCCAGTGCGTGTATCGCCTGCACAAGGTGCTCGACGGCCCCGATGCCCCGCCGGGGCGGCACTCCATCATTTATAGCGAGGGCTCCGGGCGAGAGGTTGCATTGTCCCTTGCCGTGCGTCGTGATGGGCGCGTACTCTCGGCCGAGGAGTGGCTCGACGCAGCCGCCTTCGAGCGGGATGCCAAGCAGGCGTGTGGCGGCACGAACATCGACGCGTGCGAGGCGGCGCTGGAGTTGTACCACGGGCCATTCTTGCCCGATGACCAAGGGCTCGACGCCGATTGGGAGGATCGCCCGATCGAGGGCATACGCCTACGTCTGGCGGATCTTCACACACGCCTACGCCTGCATCTGGCCGATTTGTACATAGAGGCGCATAAGGTGGAGCGAGCAGAGCGCCATCTCCGCGCTGTCCTCCAGGGCGATCCGACGGATGAGGATGCGACCGAACGCTTGGTAAAGCTGCTGGAGAGCGTAGGGCGACCGGGCGAGGCGAGCCGCGTCTACGCGGCGGTGGTGGAAGCCTTGCGCCAACTCGATGTTGCGCCCCGAGCCACGCTCACGGCGCTGTACGCCAGGCTGCATGTCCCGGCCGCCCCTGCCCGGCCCTCGGCAGCATACCCGACGAACCTGCCTGCGGCTACGACGCGCCTCGTCGGCCGGCAACGCGAGCGAGAGGATGTGCGGCGCCAGCTCGACGGGGCGCGCCTGGTCACTCTGACCGGGACAGGTGGGTGCGGCAAGACGCAACTGGCGCTGGCGGTAGCCCGCGACGTGCTCGTGGATTACCCGGATGGCGTGTGGCTTGTGGAACTAGCCTCCTTCGCCGATCCTGCCCTGGTCGTCGGGGCCGTCGCCGCCGCTGTGCGCGTGCGCGAGGAGATGGGCCAACACATCACCGAGACTCTGCGCGCGGCCCTCGCGCCCCGTCGCCTGCTGGTTGTGCTCGACAACTGCGAGCACCTGATCGCTGCCTGCGCCGCGTTCGCTGACGGACTGCTGCAGGCCGCGCCGGGCCTGCGCATCCTGGCCACGAGCCGCGAGCCGCTCGACATTGCTGGTGAGGTAGATTGGGAGACGCCCCCCCTGGCTACCCCCCCCGCCAAGGTGAAGAGCCCCGACGAGATTTGTCGGTTCGAGTCGGTTCAGCTCTTCATGGAGCGTGCCCCCCGCCTTAGCTCCGCTCCGTTCGCTTCGACCGTCCTGGCTATTGCCGAGGTGTGCCGGCGGCTCGACGGCATCCCTCTGGCGATCGAATTGGCCGCGGCGCGGACGACTGCCCTCACACCCCACGAAATCGCTAGTCGGCTCGACGACCGCTTCCGCCTGCTGACGCGTGGCCATCGCACGGCTTTGGAACGGCACCAGACGTTGCGCGCCGCGCTCGATTGGAGCTACGACCTGCTCGGTGCCGCGGAGCGGGCCCTGTTGCGGCGCCTCGCCGTTTTCGCTGGCGGATGCACACTCCTCGGGGCGGAGGCAGTCTGCGCGGGCGACCCGCTCGTGCGCGAGGAGGTGCTCGACCTGCTGGATCTCCTGGTGCGCAAATCCCTGGTGGTGGCCGAGGACGGCTTGGACGGTATGCGCTACCGTTTGCTGGAGACCATCCGTCTGTATGCACACATGCATCTGGAGGCGAGCGGTGAGGCAGAGGCCGTGCGGGGCCAGCACACCGCCTACTACCGGGCGCTCGCCGAGGAGGCCGAGCCTCACCTGTTGGGAGAAGACCAGGGGCGGTGGCTGGATCGGCTGGAGGGCGAGCACGACAACCTGGGGGCGGCGCTGACCTGGGCGGGCGCGAACGGTGATGTGGAAATGGGGCTGCGCCTGGCGGGTGCGCTGTGGCGGTTCTGGGCGACGCGCGGCAATGTAGGTGAAGGACGCCGCTGGTTCGATACCTTGTTAGGGAAGTCCGAAGGCTCAAACAGCGTAACAGTCGCGGACGATGTCCGGGCCAAGGTGCTCAACGGGTCGGGTATGCTGGCGCTGCACCAGGGTGACCATGCCCGCGCGACGGCGCTGCACGAGGAGAGCCTGATGCTGTCGCGCGCGCTCGGCGATGTGGCCGGCGTCGCGGGGGCGCTCAACAACCTGGCCTTGATCGCGTACCGGCAGGGCGACTACGCGCGGGCGGCAGGGCTGTTCGAGGAGTGCCTTACCTACCGTCGTGAGGCGAACGATGGGGTCGCTGTCGCCATGGCGCTGAACAACCTCGCGGTCGTCGCCGAGCTGCAAGGCGACTACAGCCGCGCGCTGGCGCTCCAGGAGGAGAGTCTGGTCCTACGTCGCGCCGCGGGGCACACGGTGGGCATCGCCGGGTCGACGGGCAACTTGGGCACCCTTGCCTATCAGGTGGGGGACCTCGAGCGTGCGGAGCGACTGCACCAGGAAAGCCTGGTGCTGCAGCGGGAGTTGGAGCACAAGAGGGGCATAGCTGTGTCACTCAACATCCTGGGCCTTGTGGCCTACCAGCGCGGCGACTACGAGCGAGCGTGGTCGCTCCTTCAGGAGAGCCTGGCGCTCTACCGTGACCTGGGAGACACGGACGGCATCGCGGGGGTGCTCGTCAACCTCGGCGCGATCGCGCGCGCGCAGGGCGATGTCAGTCGCGCGGTCGCTCTCTACCGCGAGAGCGTCGCGCTGAGTTTTACGGCTGGCGCCAAGGGCCGTGTCTTGGAGTGTCTGGACGAGCTCGCCCAACTCGCCGATGCGGCAGGACAAGCGCGGGTCGCCGCGCGCCTGTTCGGCGCGACGGCCTCCCTGCGCGATGCCCTGGGCGCGCTGCTTCCGCCCGTCGATCGACCTACCTACGAGCGGGCCGTGGCCCATACCCGCGCGGCATTGGGCGACAGGGCGTTCTCGTCGGCGTGGATGGATGGGCAGGGCTTGTCGCCCGAGCAGGCCGTGACCGAGGCCGCGCGGATGGCGACAGCGCTAGGAGTGGACTCGGCCACATGACCGGATACTGTTGGTAAATCCTTTCGCAGGGCCTATTCCAGCGGATAGCCAACACGGAGTCAGGCGTAGGCTCAGCAGGCGAATGTAAGAATGCACATAAGATGCGCCGGCCCCACACCTGAATCGGGGCTATGGGGCGCATAACATGCGCTGCTTGGGGCACATAAGGTGCGCCGATCCTCCCATGGGAGCACGTAAGGTGCGCCGATCCGCACACGACAGTGTAAGTCCCCACATTAGATGGGCGGGGCTCACGCCTAAAGCAGGGAGGTATCCCACGCTCTGTGGGCGGAAAATCCCACAGTAGGTGGGCCAATCCTCCGTTTGATCCCACAGTAGGTGGGCCAATCCGCGCGCGCCGCCGGCGTGCCGGTCTTCTTCGTGGCGTTTGTCTGAGGGCGTGTTGACCCTGAGAGCGCCGCTTGGTGGCGGGCGCGGGGCTACGCGTGTCGGATGGCCCACGTATTGTGGGATTTCTGGCCCACTTAAAGTGGGTAACGGCCCACTTAATGTGGGATCTTACAGGGGCGTGGGAAGGCTCGGGTGCCCCTGCGGCCTGGCGGGGGCTCCTGGGGCGTGTGAGCGCGGCGGTACCGGCGACGGCCCGGCGGGGGGCGCGGCCCGCGCCCTGGCGCACGTCGTGGCGAGCTTGTCGGCGTCCGCGCGGGTGCGTGCCGTCATTGGGGCCACCTGATGCGGGGGTACCCACTGCTAAAGGGGCCATCGCGTGCGGGGGTAGGGGGCCAGGGGGTGCCGGCGTACTAAGACGCCGCGAAGACGCAGTTCTCTCGCCTGCCCCTCTCTACCTATCGACGGCGCTGATGCGGGGACGGCTACCGCAGCGCGAGCGTTCGCTCCACGCAGTTTCACACCGGGCGGCGCTTGGCGTGGCGGTGGGGGCGCTGTGGGTGTAAGGCGTCAGATTAAGTGCGCCAGATTGACGCTTGGAACGGCTCGAAACGTCACATTAATTGCGCCGAAACGTCACCACTATCTTTGCACTTTTCGATTATGGTCAAGTAAAACGGCTTCTGCGCTCTATATATTGTGGTTTCAGATCTCGGTGAACCGCGATATGTGGTAGGCGGACAAAAAGTGCAAAGATAGAGGTCACATTACCTGCGCCGATCCTGCAAAAGCGTCACAGTAGGTGCGCCGATCCGCGCGCGATGTGTCTTTAGTCGCCTGCGTCATGGAGACGATGCAGAGGCGTATTTACGCTCAAAAAGAGGGGTGGAGGGGCCTGAAAAGGGCGTGGATGGAGGATGGCGCACTTAATCTGACGCTAACGGCGCAACTAATGTGACGTTCGGCGCACTTAATTTGACGCCTTACATCGGGGCCTGGTGGGGCTCCTGGGGCGTCTGAGCGCGAGCTGCGGGCCTCGGGGCGGGGGCGCGGCCACGTTGCCGGCGGGCCGGGGGCGCGCGGTAGGCCGGCGTTATCTCCACGCAATGTCACACTGACGGCGGCGCGGGTGGTAGCCCTCGACACCGCCGGCGGCCCTCATGGTGGCCCTCGGGCGGCTGTGTGGTGGATGAGGGGACACGTGATGCCGACGGCGGGTGGTGGTAGAGGGGACGTCTGTTGCCGACGTGAGGGGACACCCAGTGCCGACAATCAAGACACAGGATCAAGACGCAGTTCTCGCCATTGGCATCTCTCTGTAAGCAAGCGTGTCACTTTCATCGCTAGATGGCGTAGAAACTTCAGAGCTAGATGGCGTAGCTCGATATGTTACAGCAGCCCGCTAAGTATTGGCGCTAAGCTATCATTTTAGGGTGTGACAACGATTCGCGATTTT
>JAABVA010001397.1_pt1 | contig 26049 bp, 19 predicted proteins | sample 5560331 | NCBI WGS metagenome assembly JAABVA01 (sample SAMN12812661, study PRJNA571458) | rock metagenome | isolation source: Antarctica rocks | place: Antarctica: Victoria Land, Mt New Zealand sud | collected 2016-01-07
TGACATATTAAACTGAATTTTACACTAAATATTATCACAACTATTTTCACTGCTGTTCTCACTGTACAACTTGTGCCTAAACAGTGAAAGACATTTAAAGATCTTTAAATACTTCATTACAATGATGCTGCAGAAATTCAACAAAGAAGACTATCAGCAGTTTAAAATATACTGATCAGTGATATTTCTGAACATTATAAATAAGACTCTAAAGTTCATGATGACACACAGAATAAGTTACATGACAGAGACTTATTAATTGTTACTTAAAACACTGCTGAGAGATCAGAAGATTGTGTTTATAGAGTAGACAATTTATATATTGCTGAAGCAGATTTACAGAGCATAAAAATTAAGCATGTTAGTCACATTATTATTAATGTTGAATGTATCAGAAGTCTTTAACAATGTCTTTCATAAAAGATTACTTCACAATCTCTAAAAATGCTGTCTATCACTGAAGATAGTGAACTGAATAGAAGACTTTTTGAGAAAAAGAATATCAATAATAAAGCTGTTAAAATATAAGTCAGAGAGCTTTATCATTTATACAGATATATTTCAGAATTTATTATTATCATTTATTCTATATTTATTCTACAATGCTGATATGCTAAATCTAGTCAATGACTCACAGCTTTAAGTCACAGCAGTAAGTTAAATTGATGATATAAACATTATGATGATAGAAAAGTCAGCAAAGAAGAATTGCATCACTTTGCATACAGTGCACAGCTGCACAGAGCAATAAGCTTAAAAATATATTTCTATCTTTGTCTTAGTTAAATATGAGTTCATTTACTTTACAAACTGTCTCATAAGATATAACATAACAGCAAAGCTGATTCTAAATATATATACAGTACAGACATCATTAATGTGCAGAGTGCTGAGAGTTATCTTGAACTTACATTTAAAATGAAATGCACATATACAATATATTTAGATTTAAGTCATAACAAGTTTCAGAGATCTAGTAGTGCTGATAGATTTTATATAAGATTTCAGACTTAAGAATTTATGAAGACTCTATATGACAATAATGCTGTCACAGATTCTGTACTGCTGCTCAGCTTGATACAGCTTAGACAGTGAGCACAGAATAATTATATAATAGAAATGAATTCTTTAGAAACTGACAGTCATACAGTAATGAGTAAAAGTCATTATAGTGAGAATCTTTCACATAACAGTGAATTTAATACTGAATATGAAACTCTTTCTTTTCTTAATGAAACAGCAGCTAAAGAAGACACTGAGAAAGTTTATATTTCATATTGTTACTGTGTCAATCTACACTTTAATGAAGAAAATCAGATCTAACTTTACAAAGAAGCTTTACTGAAAGAGCTTACTGAAATATCTGCAGCTCTATTATGAGATGCAGATACAACTCTCATTAAAAGTCAACTTGAAATTCAGAGTGCTCTACATTGTATTATTATGATGAAATGACTTAACTATTCACATAAATGACAATGCAGATGAAGCTGTTCACAGGCATGATATCAACAAACTTTATTGAAACTGAGAAGTATTAAATATATACATAAATGATAGTAACATCAAGAGTTAAATAAATGTGACAGCAGTGACACTGAAAAGAGATCTGAGACACATAATGTATATAAGTATAGATGAAATATTTATAGTGTATATGATGAAGCTACAGAGTCTGATCATGACAATAAGTATAGTAAGTGTAATGAAAATAATGAAATCAGAGCTCTGAATGATGAACATATATATAGATAATTAAGCAGCAATTTAATCAGTCATTAAACTGAATACATAGTCAGGTTAGTACTTACTGCAGTGCATAATGAAGAAGATAGATGATCTGTGAAGTCAGAAGGTTCAGATATGAATTTGATGAATATTGATGCATATAAAGATATCAGAAAATGAAGAAATAGATAAAGTAATTAAGACAGTGACTTAGATTAAAGATTTATACATTGAGAAAGAACAGATTATAAAGATTTGACATTTAATTGCTATCTGTAAGATAAGATTTCATCAGTGAGTAGCAGAAGAATGAATCAATAACTGAAAGAATGAAACAGTGAGATAGATTACATTTAGCATGAAGTAATAATTAGATAGAAGAGTGTTAAATAAGTATACAGAACTTTGCTGACTCATAAGCTTTCTGATTATTTAGCTATATACAGAAAAGATTGACATAATTTATTATCTTTATGTTATAGACTGAGCAGACTCTTCATGATGCTTATATAATCTGAACATTTAAACTATTCATTATGTACTAATGAAATGTCTGCAAACCTGAGATCTAAAAAAGAAACTACTGAGATAAGTTAACAACATAAAGAAGATTTTATGAGACTCAGCATTAATTAAAGTGATCACTATATTTATGTTATAGAGCAATCTTCTGAGACAATTTCAGACTGTAAAAAAGACATCAGAAGATCTAACATTCTTAGATGCAGCCTGAAATAGAAAATTCAACAATTATACACTTTAGATTGCAGAAAAGACAATTAATTATTTATAACAATGTTTATTTTTTATTGATGACAGCTGAAGAGAGACATTAGCATTAGATTACAAGAAAAGAAGATTAGTAAGCATTAGAATTAAGAAAAACATGAAGAGCTACAGAAAGCAAAGTTAGAATTTGTATTAGTTAGCTAGATCATGAGATGACAGTGATGACAACAGTGAGATGATAATGAAAGTGAGATCAGTATGTATTAGTCACTTATAGTTATGCAGTGTATAGCAGTCTAGACAGTCTCAGTCATCTATAAATCAATTAATTAATTAATCAATTATGTCATCATCACTGTTGCCTCATGATCTAGCTAACTAATACAAATTCTAACTTTACTCTCTGTAGCCTTTTACATTTCTCTTAATTCTGATGCTTACTAATCTTCTTTTCTTATAATCTAATGTTAATGTCTTTCTTTCACTGTCATTAATAGAGAATAAATGTTTCTATAAATAATTAATTGTCTTTTCTGCAGTCTGAAGTGTATAATTGTTGAATTTTCTATTTCAGACTGCATCTAAGAATGTCAGATCTTCTGATGTCTCTTTTACAGTCTGAGTTTGTCTTAAAATATTGCTTTATAACATAAATATAATGACTGCTTTAACTAATACTGAGTCTCATAGAATCTTCTTTATGTTATTAACTTGTCTCAGTAGTTTCTTTCTTAAATCTTAAGTTTGTAGACATTTCATCAGCACATGATGAACAGTCTGAATGCTCAGATTGTATAAACATTGTGAAGAGTTCATTTAATCTATAACATAAAAATAATAAGTCATGTTAATCTTTTCTGTATGTAGCTAAGTAATCAGAAAGCTTATAAATCAACAAAGTTCTATATACTTATTCAATACTCTTCTGTCTAACTATTACTTCATATTAAATATAATCTGTCTCACTGTTCTGTTCTTTCAGTCATTGACTCATTCTTCTACTATTTACTGATGAAGTCTTGTCTTACAGATAACAATTAAATGTCAAATCTCTATAATTTATTCTTTCTCAATGTGTAAATCTCTGATCTAAGCTGCTGTCTTAATCACTTTATTCATTTCTTCATTTTCTGATATCTCTATATGCATCAATATTCATCAAATTCATATCTGAACCTTCTGACTTCACAGATCATCTACTTTCTTCATTATGTATTGCAGTAAATATTAATCTAATTGTATACTTAATTTAATGACTGATCAAATTGCTACTTAATTATCTGTGTATATGTTCATCACTTAAAGCTCTGATTTCATCATTTTCACTGTGCTTACTATGCTTATTGTCATGATCAGACTCTGTAGCTTCATCATATACACTGTGAATGTCTTATCTATACTTATATACATCATATGTCTCAGATCTCTTTTCAGTGTCACTGTTACTGCATTTATCTGATTCTTGATGTCACTGTCATTCATGTAGATATTTAACATCTCTCAGTTCTGACAAAGTTTGTTAATATTGTGTCTGTGAACAGCTTCATCTGCATTGTTGTCTATGTAAATAGTTGAGTCATTTCATCATAATAATACAATATAGAGTGTTTTAAATTTCAAGTTGACTTCTGATGAAAGTTATATCTGCATTTTATAGCAAAGCTACAGACATTTCAGTAAGCTTTTTTAGCAAAGTTTCTTTGTAAAGTTAGATCTGATTTTCTTCATTAAAATGTAAATTAATGCAATAACAATATGAAGTATAAACTTTCTCAGTGTCTTCTTTAGCTGCTGTTTCATTAAAAAAAGAAAGAATTTTACATTCAGTGCTGAGCTTACTGTTATGTGAAAGACTTTCACTATAATGACTTCTGCTCATCACTGTATGACTGTCAGTTTCTGAAAAATTCATTTTTATTGTATAATTGTTTTGTGCTCACTGTCTAGACTGTATCAGACTGAGCAGCAGTACAAAATCTGTGACAACATCACTGTTATATAGAATCTTTATAGATTCTTAAGCTTAAAGTTTTATGTAAAGTCTATCAGCACTGTTAAATCTTTAAGACTTGTTGTGATTCAGACCTGAATATGTTGTATATATGCATCTTATTTCAGATGTGAATTCATGATGACTCTCAGCATTTTATATATTGATGATGTCTATACTGTATGTATATTTAGAATCAGCTTCACTGTTATATCATGTCTTATGAGACAGTTTGTAAAGTAAATGAGCTTATACTTAACTGAGACAAAGACAGAGATATATCTTTAACTTTACTGCTTTATGTAGCTATGTACTGTATACAAAATGATGCAGTTCTCTTCTGCTGACTTTTTTGTCATCATGATGTTTACATTATCAATTCAACTTGTTGCTGTGACTTAAAGCTGTGAGTCATTGACTAGATTCAGCATGTCAGCATTATAGAATAGATATAGAATGAGTAATAATGATGAATTCTGAGATATATCTGTATGAATGACAAAGCTCTCTGACTCATATTCTGACAACTTTATTATTGATGTTCTTTTTCTCAGAAAGTCTTCTATTCAGTTCACTATCTTCAGTGATAGACAGTGTTTTTAAAGATTGTAAAGTAATCTTTTGTAAAAGACATTGTTAAAGACTTCTGATACATTCAGCATTAATAATGATGTAATTAATGTATTTAATTCTCATACTTCATGAATCTACTTCAGCAATGTATGAATTGTCTGCTCTATAAACACAATTTTTCAGTCTCTCAGCAGTGTTTTAAGTAGCAATTGATAAATCTCTATTATATAGCTTATTCTGTGTATCATTATGAACTTCAGAGCCTTATTTATAATGTTTAGAAGTGTCATTAATCAAGTATATCTTAAACTGCTAATAATCTTCTTTATTGAACTTCTGCAGCATCACTGTAATGAAGTGTTTAAAGATTCTTAAATGTCTTCTGCTGTTCAGACATAAGTTGTACAGTGAGAACAGCAGTGAAAGTAATTGCAATAATATTTAGTGTAAAACTTAATTTAATATGTTATTTAATTTTAATGTCTTATTGTCTAATGCTTACATTATAATCTTTATTAATTTAATCTCTGTAATTAAAGACATAAATATCAGCTCAAAATACTTATATTCTGCAATGTCATTGAGATTCATCTCTAAAGAAATTAAAAAGAAAATTGTTTAAAGTAATTCTGTTTTATTCTGCAGTTCTGTAAGTTTCAGCTCTTCTATCTGTTTCAGAATGAGAATAAAAGTTTAACTTACAGCTTCATAATTTTTAACTTACTTCATCAATTTTTATAGTTTCTGAGAATTCTTTAAGACTGTCTTTATTCATTCTTTATAATTTATTTTCATTAATTTTATCAGCTTCTTCTCTTTTTCATTGCAGACTCAACAGTACATTTCTTAAATGTACATGCTTTACTCTCTTTATCAATAACAACAGACTTTATTTACTTTTCTTATTATCTCTTTTGCTTTTGAGTCAAATTCTAACTTTAATCATTTATTAAGAGTTAACATTAATACTGTTGTCTTCACTGCAATCTAAATTGTCTTTATGATGACAGTTATATATTGCTTTATATTGAGTTCATTATAGTTATGAAGTGATGTTGACAGCTATTTTATTAAAATTTATTGTAGAAGCTTTATATCTGCTTTATCTTACTATCAGTAAGATCATGATGTGATCTCTGCTGCAGACAGCAGAAAATGAGTAATAATAAAATAGTGATTAAAGTTATGATGTTGTTGTTGTATTTTATAATTAATTAATTATTAAGTAATGTTTAAGCTGTTTAGCATCAGATTTATGATGCTGTATATTTACTGAGATCTTTATGTGATTAAGCTCTGCAGTAAGAATAGAAAGAGCTGTTATTCATTTATTATTTATATTAGCTACTTTATCTATGAATTTTTCTTCATTCTTAAATTCTTTCATGTTAAATAATGCAGATTAAAGTCTCTCACTATAATGTGTTGTTAATGATCATTCTTTAATAAATTATTCAGTTACTTTAAAGTTACTGTGATGTTCTCTTTGACTGCTTCTCTGTACACATTGTAAATACATAGACACTTAGACTGACTATGTTCAGTATATTGAATTTTTAAAGTTATAAGATTTTTACTATATGTCTGAACTGTTCAGTCTGTGCAGTTCAGTCATAAATTAATGTAAAAGCAGACTTGAATTGATTCTTTTTTTGTGAATTCTGAATAGATTAAATAAAATCAGTTTTTGCAGAAATAATAAATACTGTTGTTGTATTTATTGTGTTATGACTTCTGAATGATCAGCACATTGTAATTTTATATGATGAGATCTTAAAGCAGAAATGTCATGATCTTGTTTCTTGACTTCATTGTGTTGTACTATAAGATAATGAAGTTTAAGTGTATCAACATTACTCTGTCATCATTGTGATCTCTGAAGTTAATGTTATTTCTATATTTATAATGTCTATTGTGAGATCATCTTAACTGATAAGCAGTAAACTCACTAAATTCTGCTCAGAGACACTTTCAATTTCTGTTGTTTAACTGTTCTTTAGATCTATCTGACACTTAAAGAACTTAATGCTTCAATAATTCATTACTGTCTTTACTGTCACATCTATCTTTCACATTTTCAGAAATCTAATTGTAATTCTTTTAGATCTATTTTCATTCACTGACTTCAGAGAGATTCAATTTGCATCTGTAATTATTATTTTTATAAATGATATTAATCACTTTTCATTTTCATTGATGAATATCTTCAGAGCTGATGTCAGAATTGATGAGATTCTTGTAAGAATCTTAAATATTATTAAGCAGAATTTGCTGATGATTTTATGATCATTACTCATTGTTATATGTAATGTAAATGTCACATTCTCATTAATATTGTCACTGCTGTCACTGTTGTTTCTGTTATCACTGTTAATGCTTTTGCTGTAACTATTAATGTCAATCTCATTGACTTCACTGTTGACTATCTTTAAGAGTGTGACTTCTTTAAGTTTAATAATTAATATTTAAATTAATATTCATCATCAAATCTATTTAATGTTGCATGTCATCTACATATGCACTGTCTCTTTCTAAAACTTAAAACACTTATTATTTCATATCTTGTGTGAGTCTTCACAGCTTACACACTTTCTAATGTTGAATTCTAGATTCTTAAAGAGACAATTCTTAAATCTATGATTCTCTGCACATATACTGCATTTTTAAGTATCTCTGCATTAAGCATTTATATAATCATACTTATGATACTTGAAGCACTTCTGAATGCAACAAGTTCAATTATATAACTCTGTCTTCTTGTACTCAGAGTCTCAAATTAATTCAGTTTAAAATGTTAAATTAATGTATTCTGCATTCATAAATTTCATCATTACAGACTCTGTCACTCATTTTGAACTGCACAGTCATCTTACATAATTGATTAAGATATTCTTTCTGACTTCAATCTTATGATTTTCTGTCTATATATATATTATTATAGCTCACTAATCTTTTATTTTGATGCTCTGTATCAGTATGCTGTGCACAATGACATCATAAATGATGATGACTATCTTGTTGTCTGCTTTTAAAGATATAATTCATTTAATGTTACTCTGTAATGACTCTTTTTCAGTCACTGTGAATGCATACACTGTCAGATTATTTAACTTTAGTTGCTTAATAGCTGCAATCTTAATAATGATGATGTTTTAATTTACAATGACATAAATATGACTGTTAATGCAGTTGTGTAGTGTGACTGATGAGAGAGTGCATTAATAATTAATGAAAACAGTGTCAGTGAATTTAATAATAATTTTGTAATTATTAAATATGAAAAGATCTGTGATGATGCTTCTTTCTTTAAATGATGATGAAAAGAACACTGTTATTGAAAATAATGATGTATTTATTGTCATTTAAGCTTAAATGTGTATATATCTATATTTTGTGATGATGAAGAATTGCAATGCAGAGTTTTTGCTGATGAGAATCTTTAAAATGTTTTTTGTAACTGTGATGTTGTGTTGTACTGTGTTTATGATTCATCATAGAACTTTTAGATCAGCTGCAATTTAAACTGTTTTAAATTGATTCAGAACTCTTTCTGCAAAGTTTTGAACAAATTTAATAAAGAATTCAATATAAATTCATTGAAGAATCTTCTTAAATTTATCTTTCTTGATCTTTGAGTTCATAAAGACCTGAAGTTGAGTTGCTTCATGTTTTAATTGAATGATGTGCTTTAATAAAGAGAAGAGTTGTACACTCATTGCTGATCATGAGAGTTCTGACATTGTGATCTATATCAAGTTATAAAGTGCAATGAGAAGAGTTACTGACTAGATTTTGAGCTTATTTGGTGCAGTTCTGGTGAAGTTATTCTGAAAATTCATTTTGAGCTAGAGGAGGTGTTTTTTCCGCGCATGGCAGGTGATTTGTGAGCGACAACACCATAGTCTAATCGGGCAAGGGGTCATGTGATACATCAGCCGCAACACCGTAGTGGTATTTCCAATCATTCTCTGGATGCTTTCAAAGGTATATTAGTTAGGAGAAATTCCCTATACTTCTGGTCTGGACAAAAAGGACGGCCAAAAGACCACATTGTATCATTTACATAACTACGTATTGAATCCAATCTCTACATCTGGCTTTGTCGTTGATTTACTGGTCACTTGACGGTAACAGGTTATAAAAGAGAAGAAACCCTCGTATAACTGAAGCCCAAGATCACCTATTTACTTCTATACTATACCAGTTCACCAAAGATTGAGTACTGACATGAGTGGTACAAAGACACTATTCAACCATTGGATGCCAGAAAGTATCAGTTCGTTTATGTGTATGTCTTTCGATTCACAATCGGCTATGTTTTACTTAACACAAACTTGCTAAAACAGTCGAGGCCTTTTGTGTGGCGAGTCTCCCCTCTTACAAACAGATGTCTGTCTCTTCAAACTAGAGTAAGAGCCATTCGCCATGCACAACTTGCATGAGTGAGTCCACAGGTCCTTGTGATAAGCTGTTCCAAATGGAGCGTTCAGGCCTTGCCGGTCGATGAACCACTGCATTGTCTTTGGAAAGGCGCTAATCTTCCTTTGTGGCCGTTTTGGACTTCTCACCCCTATATATGTCAGCTGACCCAGGTCGCAAACGTTGAATTCAACTTTCTTTCGATATCGCTGGCACATCGGACAAAGATCGCGCCTCCCATTGTAATACCCTAGTGTTCTCGTGTTTGTTACGAACGCCAGCTGAGAAGGATGAACTCATTCAAGCAGCTCAACTATGGCTTTGCCTGAAAGGCGGCAACGTATCGTTTCAGAGCACTGGAATCGGCCCTCTGGCAGGTTTCTTGGGAGGCTGTCCAGCTCAAAGTAGAATGCTGTTATGAGCAGAGCATATACTGTTGTTTGGCAATTTTTCATTAGCTGCATATTCAGATGCACGCTTTCCTGCAGCTCGCCCATCCAGCTGGTGTTGTCGATGCCCGGCTCATCGATGGGTAGAAAGATGTTGAGACGCTTATAATCATTGCGGCTTTCCTCATCTAAGTTATTCACAACATCTCTAAAGTTGCTTTCCCCATCGAAGGAGGACATATAAGCACGCCACAATCGAGGAATGTAGCCATCAAACAACACATGACGGAAAGAGGTGAACCTCGGAGAAACCGAGTTCTTGCGGGTACCTGTGCTCATGGATACCACGACATCAGGTTTAGAGAGTGAAGGGTCCATCCTGAAACTCTCCCAGAGCGCAAGCTTGATGGGGTTATTGTGTCCGCTCATCCCTCCGTCTTGAACAGGACCAGTTGCCGTTGTATACGCCGATGGGAAAAGGCTGCCGCGAGTTAGTCACAGACGACGGTGAAACTAATCAAGTACCTACACTGGTGCGGCCGAAGTCGCTCGCCCGCTAGAAGATCAGCTACTGGAACCGTTATTGAAGATAGACTTACGCTTGCCAGACATATAACTCTGCTTCATTTTCTTCGGGGCGGATGAGCTTGTAACCTAACCTTTCCATTCAGCATGTATTTGACAGGTCCCTATTCTTTGCTCACCGCAATTCTCGTCACATTTGCCTGGGCCATTATAGTTCGTCAATAGGACCGGAAAGCCTTTATCAATAGTAGCAGCCGTGACGCCAATTTTAGTATCGATAAGGGAGCGGGCATGACCAAAAAGACAGGTAGTCGATCCCAAGTTCTCCTTTAAGCAAGCCTCCAAAGCCTTGGCATCGTGGCATCCATCACGGTACCAAGATCTCAGCATATAGCGAAGGCGACTGAAATTGTTCGTTCGTCCTGACGGTTGAGGAAATAGTTGTTTGGCCAGAGTATCAAACAGTTCCACACAGTCAGAGACTGGCAGCTGCCGTAAGAACAGGATCAACACAATAAGGCCCCCTACTTTCAGATCAGTTGAGTGAAATTGAGTGAAAGCCCTCATCATCATCTTCTGATGTACCAACGCTGGTGCCATATGCGACATCAAACAAATCCTGAATCCTCCAGATGCTTCCCAGAAGGGTTTGGAGCAGGTTCATGATGCCTACAGTGATCACCCCACGGGTTCCTCCGCCATCTATGCTTAGTATCTGTAATCCGGCAGTGAACGGCCTTAATCCTACTAGAAGCTTTCCTGTGCTACAGAGTAGGCAGGCGTCGATTTGATATTGACAGTCAAAGGTTGAGGTCTCATATCTGATGTTTTGGACGCAAACATCGCAAATGGTGTGTTCACAAGAAAGAGAGTGTTCGGATGTCTGTTGAAGGCAGTAGTAGCAGGTTTGGTTGCTTCTGAACTGCATTCAGTTGATATCAAGAGACCTCACTTTGTCCTGGTGCATCTGTATAGTGAACTTCCCAGACATGATCATATCAAAGAAGAGGGTGATGAGCTGACTCTGAATTGAAGCATCCTGCCGCTGAATGAGGCCCGCATCATGATACATCTCTGCAAGGGTCTGAAGACAGAATTGCTGATATTGGACATTGTAGACAATCTCTGGATCAAAGACTGCAAATTTTGGTCAAGTACTGAGCATTCAAGTTCAGCAAGTGTAGTGGAATCATACTGTGCATCTTGGGGGGATATGCGTCTAACAAGATATTTGACACAATAAAAGCCATTAGTGCATCACAAGAAGTCTGGTGGCTCTCTCTGACTCGCAGGAACCTAGATAAGTGATGTATGAAGTCTGGCTGAACTTCGTTGCCCCGGCGGCTCACAAGCACAAAGTTGAAAGGCTGATTTATAGATGCTGTGGTATGAGCCATGGCCATGTGAAAGAATTCACTTACATGCATGGCAGAATAAAGACAGTCAAGACTCTGTTGAATCAAGCACATCTCATCTGCCTCTCTTCAAAGAAGCTCCTTGAGCCATCAAAAATGTGCCAGTGAAGATAACTGCTCAGTGGCCAAGTGAAGAACTTTGATTGAAGAGAAGAATTCCCTAAGAGATGTACAAAGGAGGCCCTGCTGAAGATCTTTCATCATGAGAAGGTCATAAGTGGGACTGGGGCTGGCTTCATCTCCACATCTAATGATGACAACTCTTGATTGTAGTTTCTTAAAATGGACAGATGCGCTGCCGGCAGCGGCCCATGACTTTAGAAGTTGAACAACTTGATTGAAGGAAGCAAAGTCATCAGCAAAGATGCAGATGACATCAGTGAAGAGACAGAAAAGATGAGTGTGTAAGATGTCATAAAGACATTGCAGGGTCGTGTCTTTGGCTCATTGAATTGGAAATGATTCAGTATCGCAAGTGTGAGCGTCCTCGGCTCTTAATGGTGTCACTTGACTAGGGCTACTTTCCGCGAAAAAAATGGGATATTTGGAATAGGTGCTTGCATTATCAATTCATAGGGTTGCGACGCCATCGCAAAAGCCCTTCTTGAAGTTATTATCGGGGAACAGCTCTCGAAGAGCAAGATCCTTGGTATGTCGCCCAACGAACAGGAGCTGGGAAGGCCATTGATTGGCTGCATTCCTCAACTCTCCCACCAGCTGACTCATCCGACCAGGGTCGAGTAGCCTGATCTCGTTCATGCCAACTACCTGCAACCACGCCAGGCGCTCGCAAGAAGCCATTGTAAGATCAACGCAACTATGCGGGAATCGAGCCAGAGGAGGGTCGAGGAGGAAAATAATCTTTGATCAGAAGAGAAAGACGCCATACTGGGTTAATATGCGTCGGAAGGCATCCGAAACTTGATGTGTGTGGTGTATCCGGTTTTGGCGTCAGGGAGTAGCTTCTATCGCCGCCAATTCAACATTGACACACTGAAAAGTACGTAAGTTCCTCCAGGACTCCAGGAGTTAACAAAGACCATGGAAAACATCTCCCCTGACGACTTGCAGATACTTCGGGAGAAGAGCCGAACATTTTGCGGGTCTTTCAAAGTTCCTCTAAGCAAGCTCAAGCTCGAGGACATACCTGACAATCCGCGCCAACTTGATCCTAAAAATGTAGCAAACTTGCTTCAGAAGTTTGGTCTGGAAGACTGCAACAGGCTTGACCCAGAGCACTATGTATCTGCTCTGGTATCGAGGGCCGACTTACCGCAAGGCCTTCAATCTGATAACAACTCCTTCAAGGAGCCACAGCACTTCGACCCTCAGCACTCACTAGTTTGTATCCATGGAAAACACCGTTTAGAGGCCGCACGGCAATTCCTAGCTGGGGACGAACGATGGTGGGTCTCGGATCTGTATTCTGAAGGTGTGACACTTTGGGTATGACTGCTTGGCTCGTCGCTAACATTTGTTCAAGACATCAGTGTCCAGACTAAGAAGGCATTACGTGAACAAGATGCTGGTTCAGCAAAATATCTCGACGGAGACATCTATCGCCAAATCCGTATCTCAGCCTTAGACGGAGATACCGCTCGAAAGAATATGTGGCTTGCGAGGCTGTCAGCAGAGAAGAGACGCAATGTATCACGCATGGAGTCGTCGTTCGTAATGCGCGAAGTTAGAGATGGCCTGGACGCCTTGATCCCCTTCACAGGCCTCTGGCATCCTGTGGAAATCGGTCAATTCCCAAGACTTCTAAAAATTCATTGCCCGGAGGTACCGGCCGCTTCCCTTTGTCTCCCCTTGATATTCTGACATTTTGAAGGAAATGGCTCGCTATTTAAGCCGAGTCAAGCAGACCTGGGGTTTCATTACTGGCGAACGCGAGTATCATCAGAACAGGCTTGATGCGAACACTGTATATATTCTCCAAGGTCGCTGTCCATTTCGGTCGCTGGACGATCGCGCGTACGTTGAAGCAAGGTTGCTTAAGGGAGATATATTCCCAGCTGTGGGGTCCCCAGATCTGCAAAAAAGCCTACTTGAACGAATCTTGTCGGTAGAGCATACCATCCCGTCCATTTACACATTTTTCGAAGAGACGAAGTGTCTCGAGCCGGGTGCTAGAATACTCAAGAGTATTCTACCGACTAAATGCAAGGGCTCACTTGCTCAGGCTTTCCAAGCGCTCCACAACAGGCAAGCGAGGCTCAAGGAACAAACGGGTACTTTCTTGTATCGGCACAGGACTCTATCAACCGGATCTGAAGTCGAATGGCTCTCTTATCGTCAGCTGTGGCTTTTCCCTCTTCGTCATTTCCCTACGCCAAGGAAAGATTCTGGAAAGTGGAAGAGAGTTAGCGATGTGATAGGCAAGCGAAAACGAGACGATGACCGGCAAGGTGTTCATAGTTCCGAAGCTGCCAGTTCTGGCTTTCGGCGACAGTGGTTACGCGAACTTGCTTCACTGGCATCGGCTAACGGGTATCGGCGAATACAGCAAGCTGATCTTGAGCCAGGGTCAGCTGACGCAATCATGGCCAAAGACTTCCTGCTCAACGCACGACCTCCCAAGTACTACCAGTTCAGAAGCGACCGCTTGCATCAGAAGGTGCAGCTTATCTGTCAGATGTTGGAAGATATCGAACAAGTTGAAGCCGAGACAAGACACCCGGAAGTGACCTCGGATTATGACGATTGTGGGTCAGACATCGAGGACCGATGCGGTAGACCACAAGAACACTCGGTCAAAAAAGATGAGGAGAATCTCTTCCTCAACCATATATACTCGGAGTCCCTTGCGATTGTTCCCAAGCAATATATGACTAGCTTTGCCTGGAAGCGAGACATGTTTCACTTTTTCTTCGGTACTCCTCAAAATGAGGCACAAAGCATCAAAGTGGACTTGAGTAGAGATACTGATAGTAATCTAAGAGAGGCTAGTCCTAGAACGGCGACTTTTCCTGTGACCGGTTTAGAAGGTCGTGACGAGAACCATGCTACGAACGGCTCTATAGGCAACGACGAGACCCACTTTGTTCCTCCAAAGCCAATACTTCCCTCAGCGACGCGCGCAAACACTCACAGCATTTCGCCAACACACGCTAAAGCCGGAGAACACCAAGGCTTAGTAGACGGGCAACGCGACGAAGAGACAGTCATATCGCTCGACCAGGCCTCTCGACTACTCTTCGACAAACAGGTTGACTCTTTATGAGCCGGGGAAGATCTATGAAGAGTCTCTTGTAGGATCTGAAAAGTTCCCTATTTTCCTGATTAAGCAGGAGGCAGGAATGAAGCAAAGAGAACTCCTTGCACCATCGCATATATGACCATGAAGCTCACAAAGTGCTTGGCAATTGACTGGTCCTTCGCGTAGGCCACTGCAAGGAACCACACCCAGACCGGGGAGGCGGAGGATATTCGGATGACGATTTGGGCGTGAGCTGTTGTTAGTACATACATAGCCAATATCAGTTGGGTGGCTGCTAGGTTGCGGAGGACTTGATATCTTTGAGGCTCTGTGAGATCGACAGATTTGGTGGCACTCTTTGGCTGACTGAAAGGGCTGTCTCGAATGGCCCATAGCCCGGAAACGGTCATGATCGTGAACATTGGCGCTCCGAGGATGAACAGCGGTACATTTGACGGCGTCCAGTAATTGAATGGCCCATTATTCCTAGCCGTGATGTTAATATGAGTTGGCTGTGAGACGACTCGAACTAACCAATAATGTGCCTGAACAAAGGCATAAATGCTCGGTAGCATTCTACCACACCACGGTCTCCAGGCACTGCTGCTCAACTGCCCGCAGTATTCGGAGTATGCAATATACTGTGGGAATAAAAACCCAACTGCCACAGCGACCCCGCCTAGTCCTGTTGCAAAGAGGCGGCGAACGGTGGTTGGGGAGAAGCTATGTCCCAAAGAGTAAAGGTTGCGGACTGCCTCTTCCAGAAAAAGGATCCCACTTAGCAAACCATTGCTCCGAAAGGTCGTAGCAGCACCGAATAGTACCCCTGAAGCAAGAACCAACAGATCTCGGTCGGGAGAATTTGGGCCTAAGCTTTTGGTGAAAAGTAGACACCCGGAGAAAGATAGGAGTGCGCATAAGCTCTCAGCATAGGGAGCCGACAGGAAGAGACCCGCAGGAGAGATGATATGCAAAGCAGCTGCCGTGATAGCCATTCCTGCAGCTCCGGCGAAGATTGCTAGAGTAAGATGGTATAGCACAAGTACCGACAAGAGATGGGCAAAATGGGCAAGAATTATTGCCACAATGGCTTCAGCTCCGTCACGATGAGGAACCCCAAGCTTTTCAATCGCTGGAAATGTTAAAGATGTCTATCTCATAGGCAGGGTGCTCTGTACTCACCTGCAGTGCATAAAGCTATCAGACGAGTGAAACCCCACCCCCAAGCCCAATCCTGCTCATAGCGATAACCGCGAGCCGCAACTTCGACAAAGTAAATGGCATCCCATCTTACGAGTTTGCCGGCTACATAAGCGAGGGGACGTGGCAACTGGGAATCTCCTTCCAGAGCAAGAATTGTGGACGTGTCATATCCCGGGCCCGGGCTGCAAAGCGCGATGAGAAGGAGCAGTGCTTTCCATGCAGCAAAGGCCGGTATGAGAGATCGAACGGGCCGGCGCTGGGCGAGGGTTTGTGGCTGCATCACGACGTCTGGTGTCTACAGGCTGGACACTGGAAGACTTGAAAGTTGTACGACTGATTGTAACAAGTCTTGGAAGTGTATAGCTATGTCGTGGCTAAAACCAAAGGGGACCAGAAGTGGTGCTCTGGTTGGACAGCCCGGAAAAGTATTACACCGCCCTAGACGGCGCTAATGCAGGCTAATTTTCAGGCCCATGTTCGGTTCGATGATGAGCATGCGGCTCGGGTCAGATTCGCGCGTCGGGCCGACTCCTGCATCTCGCAATCTGGAGGATCCCATGATGTGTTGGGGTCGGTGCGGGGTCATGTGTCCAACCTCGACCTTCCTTTTCCCGTCAGCGTAGGTAAGATCGCCGAAGTTCTATACTGCGGAAGTGCTATGCTCGTATCCGACTGGAGTGCCCATAAATACGTAGTAACTATGTTCTTATGACCCGTTTAAGCTGACCTACAGGGTATTTCGGTCTGTCAGATATGGGTATCCAGATAATACTCGGGACAACTGTGCTGGTCGCCTATTTGTGGTATCCATCCCACTGCAGCATATATAGTCGCACACAGAGAATTATTCTCTTCATCGTAAGGATCATCAAGCATCTACAGTCAAGTCAATACTACTGTATCCCACTGAATACCTCCATATATTGTGACAGAATCGTAACACGATCTCCATGCGAGCCGAGGCACGTGCTACGCATGGAGTCAGGCATGTTCAAGGTCCAGGGCGTAACATATGTACCTTACTGAGAAGGAAACGTTAACTTAAAAGGGATCCAGTAAATTACTTGTATTTATGGATACCTTTAAGTGGGTATAACATGGATAGAAACGGTAGGGAGGTGTATAAATACGTTAGACAATGCGGTGTACTGGCATGTCTTGTTCTCCTCTGCATCCTTTCAGTTCCCTTCACACAAATATTGTCACTTACTCAACGTCCCCCAATCGGCGAGCGGTTTTTACATCGCTTCCTGGCTATCTCAGAACATACACATTCAAACCTCTATTAACACGATGCGTGTGGCAATTGCTGGCAACGGTGACCTGGCTCGCTATATCTACGAAGAGTTCGGTGGTCACGATATCGTCGTCCTGACACGGAGCTATAAGCCTCAGCTGGAGCAGCTAGGAGTCACCCAGTTCGTCACTGATTACACTCTGCAGTCCCTGGCCACTGCACTTCGTGATGTCGAGGTTTTGATATCGACAATTGGGGATGTGTCCCCGTTATATGTCGATGTCCACAGGACCCTCATCCAAGCCTGTCGGAAGAGTCCGAAGTGCAATCGGTTCATACCCTCTGAGTTTGCTGGGGATATCGAGACTTACCCGGACCAGCCAGCTTTCTACGCCCGCTCTCGTGAGCCAATCCGCAAGTTACTACGGGAACAGACAGACCTCGAATGGACTTTGGTCTCGGTCGGCTGGATAGCTGATTACGTCGTACCGGCCAAGAACCGGTATATCAGAGAGATTGGCGTGTCCTGCCCTATCAATCTGGCCGACAACAACGCGATCATCCCAGGGACCGGGAATGAGCCTGTGGACTTTGCTTGGGCGCGAGACGTTGCGAAAGCGTTGGCAAAGCTCATCGCCGCCCCAGCCTGGAGTCCGTATACCTACATGTCCGGGGAGCAGTCAAGCTGGAACGAGGTCATGAGGATTATCAGAGATAAGTACCGCCCGGACCTCCAGGTTCAGCACCTATCACTCAGCAAGCTTGTGGAGACTATCAGGACGTCTACAGACAGCGAGGCCATAGGCATCGCGGAGCATCAGATACTCTCGGCGAGCCATGCGTGTTCCTTGCCTCAGGACAAGGTGCAAGCTCACAGACAGAAGTATTTTCCTGGCGTGCACTTCCGCACACTACGAGATGGCTTGGCCGATTTGGACCGTGATGCGGGAACGATCATATAAGCCGTTATAGTTAGTATCCAAAAAGCGAGCACTGCCAGGTCTATATCTGGGCCCGTTACGCTAGCACCATAGATTAGTTGAATACACCACCTTGAACTGCAGTTGCCTGGTCTTGTGTGTGCTCTGGCACGCTTCCGAAGCAGCTAGCAAATAGCATCGTGTAAGCAGAATGGTTTTGTGTCAGTATGAACGCAATTGCCAGTAGTTAGTCTCTGAAGTAGTCCTGTAAATTGACGGAGATTGAGACTCTCCACCCCTCGTGTTGGTAGCTTGTGACTTGACGTTACACTGTCGTCCAGCTGCGAAGGGCAGAAACCTGAATATGGTCACAAGGGCGTGCAGAGTGGTGTGCAACAAGGGGCGAAAATTTGTATTGTAGATATTTATTTAGCAGAGTGCTGAGGTGTCAGTGGTGATTTACTTTTGCAATGGAGGTAGCTCTCGAAAGACATCACAATGCTAATCAAATGGTCATAAAGGAGCGAACGACAACAAAGAGATGCATAGTTTCACCTGCAGGAGCCCCCTCACGGACACCGTAGACCACCACATATAAACAGGTCATCGCATTCATTATCATTACTTCGTCCCAATGTGTTTATCTCCCAGCATCCTTCTCAGCCCATTCCGCCCACCGTCTGATAACCTCATCCACAGCTCTCACAGCTTCCCTCCCTGCTTCAACTTCAAATCACTCCCTATGTTACTTCCCACAAGCATCGCACTTTCCCTTGCCCTGCAAACGCTTTGCATTCAACTCGATATGAATCAATCTCTCAATTTTATGCACATTTGGCACCTTTCGCGGTGTTGCTGATGCCTCGTTTGCGGACTGTGCGAGCGTGGATTGGTGGTAGGGATAGTAGCGGATTAGAGAGAGGTTATATCCACATTGTCGCGTCCACTGGTTCAGTCGCCGTTGCACATTGGCTGCGCGTCCGATTTTGAGCAGGATTGTTTTCTTATCCGCGGTGTTGGGGGCAGCAGTCGCGAAGGAATTGAGCACGTCGGAAGTTCGACGACCTCCTTGTCCTCGCGGTCGAGAGGGGGGTGACAGGAGAGAGGACGCCGCTTCGGATGCGGGTTCGGAGGGGAGGGACTCGGGTGTCAACCAGAACATATAAATGAAGCCTTCCTCATCGTTGTTCGAGACTGGTTTTGCAAGTTCGGCGAGCAGGAGGGCGTTGTCTGTGGGCTGGCGGAGGGCGGGATTAGTGAGAGGTATTCGCCTGTTTGGGAGAGAGGATCGCGGTGAATAGGTGGACGCAAGGTTTGATTCAGTTGGGCGTTGGATGGTAGTTTCGAGCGTCTTGGAGGTGCGGATGCGTTTGTTCGTCCATTCTGAGGGTTATTCGCTGGCCTTGGTGGTCTCCTCCCTTCGTCTGCATTTCCAATGCAGCAGAAAAGAGACACATTACTCTTCTTCTGCGGTTTTGGTTTCCGTCTCTCTGGGCGCTGTATGCTTCCATCTACTCGTTGCGGTTTCTCGTCTTGCGCAGCTACTGCCAGGGCGTCTCTGCGGTCCTGCGTTCCCGTAGTTCCTCGCGAAGTCTGTCTCGGTACCAGGACGGTGGTGACTGTCGCGATAGACCTAACATTTTATGCCACCGTCTCAAAAGCGCCTTAACTGTTGGGCGCATTTTTGTTTAGGATTAAGTGATGCGTTATGGTTTGCCGAGGTGCTTCTTCGCTTGTTTTGACGCAGATAAAAAAGGCGGGAAAATACTGAGGTAGAACATAGTGATAGTATAAATCTGCAGTTCAGCGCAGAATGGTAAGAAGCTAGCTACATTTTTGAGCTGATCTCAGCACCCAATAGTGATCAAGGGTTTCCTAATCAAGGCACTCACTTTTGCAAAGAACATTTCATATTGAAAGGAAACACCTTGAGTCATCAATGCACTAGAGGACACAAAAGCAGTTCTGTGATGTCACAAAATAAAATAATAGAAAGATATCACTCTTCAAGAACTTTCTTTTCTGATAGCTTCTTCAATTGCAACAGCACTGAGGATATGAGATATGTGTGAGAGACTTTTAATATTTAGGTTTGCAGAAAATGTTATAGCTATGTTGATGTGCAGCATGACTCATAAAATGCAGTTGATCATCAAGAATGATGACAGTCTTTTGACATCTGGGATTGAGGCAAGAAATTTGATCATTCAGCTTGTAATGCTTAAGATATAGCTCTATGTAGTTTCTCATTTTGTAAATAGTGACATAATTGCAGAGTCAAACTTTGTATAATTTATCTGAATTTTCAAAGCAGAAAATACACTGTGTTCTTGTGCAGACCATAAGAAACAGAGCAGACTTAAACACTTTTTTGTGTAAAATTTCTCATGTGTAATCTGACTTTTATCAACATGAAGATTCTCTCTTTTGACATAAAGCAACTAACATATCAACAGTGCAAATTCAGTAATCAAATTTGATCTAATCACTAAGATTAGAAAGTTCTTTACAGATAAGTTTAATTAACTATCTTCATTCTTCTAGACAGTGCTTCACTGTCTTAAACTCTCAGTCTTTGTCATTTAAATCAAGAAAAGATGAATTAAGTTGTTTATTTATCTTTATTGTGTTAATTATATTGAAGAAATGCTGTCAAACTTCTTGTCTAACTGACTTTCACAACTTTGTCTTTATGCATTTAAGAACATCATCAGTCTTCTTATACATCTGATATATTTTAGTTTCTTCTGCTTATGCATTCTTTATAGTGTCAGACTCTTCATAAACTTCATAAATTAAACAATCTTGCAGCTATCAAAGCTATACAATTTCTAAATCTATCTTAAAAGCATTGATCTGTATAAGAATAAGCTCTGTTAAGATCTGTAAGTCAACATAGTGACTTATATGTGTCACTGCTTTAAAAAGAGCAGAGAAAGAAAAGCACTTAAGAAAAGCTGTTTACACATTACACTAAACTTACTCATTAATATATATTTAATAAATTTCAGCATCTCTGTAAGTCATAATCTGCTGAAGCTGATTCTGAGTTGCAATAACTGTGTCATGATATCACTATGCGCTCATACCAAACCATAGCCAAACCCCTCACAAAATGATTGATAAGCAAAGTACTATATAGACAGCCTTTACATACAAACCTTTTAAGTTTCTTAGTTGTTAATCTTTATCAATACAAGATCTTAACATCAGAACTCCATCAAATAGCTGTTGTAATGTAGTGTCTCACATTGCTGCATACTTTACTCATCAGCCTCTTATAGATAAGAGACTTATGAATTCACAATTTTAACAACTCTTTCTTTTTAAAGGGTGGCAATCCATTACATTGCAATATGCAGACTAGAAGCCAGCAAAATGAGATAGAGTCATTCTCTGACTGTATTGAGGCTTAACTAATTTCTGAAGAATGAGAATCTGCAGAGATTCAGGCTGTTATTCAGGCTGTAGAGAAGAAGAATCAACATTTAGATGAACAGATCTGTCTGGCTGAAATTAGACAGATCAATAACAAGAAAAGATGATAACTCATAAAAATCAATTGTGAATTGTAAGTGTCTAACATGCATAACAAGATCAATAAACTTCTGAGAGATGAAGATTCTTAAGTCTTACCTGAGAGAGAACTGCATACAGAATCTTCTTATACTTTCATTAGCTCTTTGAGTTTGACAAAGCAACATGCATCTGAAGTTGTGTATGCACTTTCAGCAAAATAGATGCAACAGCTAAAGGACTTGTTCACATATAATGAGAAGTTCATTTATGAACATACTGAATTTATATGCAGTGCTGTGACAGCATTCTGCTTGATCTCTGAAAACTTCTTTAATGATCATGATAAAATTCTCTTTGCTATGCAGTTCTTAGCAGAAGAATCTTGAGATGCATGATTTTGTCACATCAATGAGAATAAACTTCTAAATGACAAATCATGAATATTCTTTTCAGAGTTTCTGCTCAATCTTGTTGAGAACTCAGTGAACTGCAGACTTAGCACAGTACAGAAATACTTGAAAGTCATGCAGAAATCTACTTAATCAGTTTAAGCTTTTGCAACATATCTTGACATGCTGAAAGATCAGCTCTCAAGTTATACAGAGAAACAGAGAACAAGTTATCTTTTTATGAAACTTTGATCAGAGATTTAAGCAGCTTTAATTAATTATCAAGATCTCTTAAAGACAAGAAAAAGTTTAATAGTTCTGATCACTAAGCTAGAGGTTAATCAGTGATCTGCAGATAATTGCACAGTTTGAAGTCACATCATCAAGAAAATCTATGAGCACTGCTTACATTCTTTCACTTAGACAGCAAAGTCACAGCAGAACAATCATCTCAATTCTGAGACTACAAAATCAAGTCATCATGATAATGCAAGTAAATTCTGTTTTGAGACTGATGTCAAGAAGAATGGCTGCTATAACTGTGAAAGGTCAGGCCATTTTATAAAGGACTGCAGAAGTCTCTCAAAAAATCTTAATCACATTAAGATTAATGCAGTCAAGACAAAAAAAGACAGAGCTTTGTTGACTGTGCTTCAGCAACAAAAATTAGATTAGAGATCATAAAGAAATTTAGCATTGTAATGAAAAATCAAGTCTGAATTGAATTCAGTTGAATCTCTGTCAGTGTACTGTTGAATACTGCAGCAGAAATCAATGTGATGTTTTAGCAATATGCTGTTGCTCATTAACTGACATAAGTTGATGCAGAACTTCTGAGATCAGAGCTTCTAAAGAGATAACATGTCTACTGTTATGATGCATATTGAGTGAAGCATAGACTTACTAACAGTTAAGAATAAAAGCAAACTGAAAAGCAGTTGTTCTATATCTTAAATAAGAATGAACCTGAACTCATCTTTGGCCTCTCAGATCTGAAATGACAACACATTTATATTGATTGTGACTTGTGCACATGATACTATAAAATAAAACAAATGCCTCTGATTATTGATGAGCCTGAAGTGTTTATCAACAACATTCAAAATCAACTCATCATTTATACATTATTGATGATGCCTAAGTCAGGTTCATCAACAACTGCTGTACATATTGTCAGTAAAATGTCAACACTATCTCAGCAATATAACAGATATGCAGATGTGTTCTCTGAAGAGAATGTCAGCAAGTTATTATCTCATTAAGATCATGATCATGTCATAAAGACAGAGAGACATGAATCATTCTATGATTCACTTTACAATCTGTTGAAAACAGAGCTATAAGTGCTTAGAGAATATCTAGATGATGTTTTAGTGAAGAGATAAATACAACATTCTGTCAGTTCTACAGAAGCATCAGTTCTGTTTGTCTTAAAAAATGAAGAGAGCTTATGTCTATGTATTGATTACAGAGATCTCAACAAGATTACTGTCAAGAACTGTCATTCTCTGTTGCTGATTAGTGAGATACTTGATTGTTTAAGTGAAGTTAAGATGTTCATCAAACTAGATCTTAAGGATGCTTATCATCACATCAGGATCAAGAAAGACAATGAGTAAAAGACTGTGTTTTACACATACTATAATCATTTTAAGTACATGATCATGTCATTTAAACTGACTAATGCCTCAGCAACTTTTCAAGCCTATATCAACTGAGCATTGACTGAGCTAGTTAATGTCTTTTGTGTAATATATCTGAATGATATCTTGATCTATTTCAGTTTCCTAGAAGAACATCAGAGTCATGTGAAACAAATTCTGAAGCAACTTTGACAGTTTAAATTGTATGCAAATCTAAAGAAGTGTGCTTTTCATACTATACAGATGAAATTTCTTAAGTTTATTATCTTCATTACTGATGTTTTGATGAATCAACAACAGATCAAAATCATAAAGAAATGATCAGTATCTAGAAGCTATTATGAAATACAAATATTTCTAGAGTTTGCAAACTTTTATCATCACTTTATACAGAAATATTTTAAGATTACTGCTTCTTTGACTGGCCTGTTAAAAGACAGCAAGAATGACAAGAAGACAGATGTCTTTGAGTGATCATAAATGACAGTGTAAGTGTTTTGCAAGCTTTGCAACATCTTTATACAGATATTTATTTTGATGCACTTTAACTCAGAGCTAAGAGCTTGAATTGAAACTGATGTCTTAATAGTTGAGCTAATGAGTATCTACTCACAGCTTTAAATAAATGCTCAATGACACTCTGTTGTCTTCTGATCAAGGAAGTTAAATCTAACTGAAATATGCTATGAAACTCATGATTAAGAATTGTTGACAATTGTGAAGACATTTAAACATTGATAACACTATCTTGAGAGTAGTCATTATCTCATTGAGGTACTCATGAACCACAATAATCTATGAGAGTTTATGAACATAAAATCATTAAATAAAAGACAAGCACACTGAGTTATGAAGCTAGCTGCTTATGATTTTATAATCACACATTGATCAGAAAAGACAAATCTCATTAATGTGTTGTTGAGATGCTCTGACTACAAAGTCAAGAAGAACATGAACAGGTTGCTGTCAACATTGCAATAAAAGCTGATCACATTATCTTAAGAGTTAAAATCAAGCATTACTGTTCTAGTTAGTCAGATCAACACTTGAAGCTTAGATCTGCAAATTATGCTGACTGTTTTATCAAAAGAATATTGATTAAGCACTCAGGCTGAAGACTATGACTGTTAAGAACAAGTCAACAGAAGATTTAGGAAGTCTTCATTTAAGAATGAATCAGAGAACAATGACTATATGTTTAGTTCATCTATGTGCAACATAACAGAAAAGCTGCTTAACTCTGTTGCTGAAATTACTGATTGCAAACAGTTCATTTCACATACATTGATTTAGAAAGTGACTGACAGCAAAACAGTACATAATAAGAGGCAATCATTCTTTCTTGAACTTGTTCATCTCTTGTAGAACACTGATGTTCTAACAGTAAAGATGCAACAAGACTTGAAATCACAGAGTAACTGCAGTCATCAAGACATCAGTGACAGTCTGTGAATGTTTGATTTCACTGAACTACTTCATCACAAGAGTAAGATATACATATTATTTGATGAAGCTGTTAAGAATGAGCTCATGAAGCTGCATTATGATGATGTTTTAGCAGAACATTATGAAGTAGACAGAATGATCAATCTGTTGTTTAGAAAGTATTACTGAGTCAACATGATGAATGATGTTCAAGAATATGTTGCTTTGTGTGCTGTATGTTTAAGAATTCAAGTATTAAGACACTGCTTATATAACAAATTACAGTTGTTGTCACTATCTACTCAATCATGAAAGAAGATAACAATAAACATAATCACTGGCTTGCTGCCTAGCAGATGAGAAACTGATGTTTATGACTTCATACTGATAATTGTGAATTGTCTCACAAAGATGACTCAATATATTTCTGTCACTAAAAAACTCACTGTGATCAAGTTAGCTAACATATATATTGAACAGATCATATATTGCTATGAAGAACTCAGAAATATTGTCTTAAATTAAGAGTCAATCTTTATCAGTGCATATTGATCTGAATTCTGTTATCAACTTTAAATGAAGCAAAGATTAAGCACTGCCTTTCATTCACAAACTGATGATCAAATTAAAAGACAGAATCAAACTCTAGAACATTATCTGTGTTGTTACTGTTGTGAAGAACAAGACAACTGAGTGTTCTTTCTGTTAATGACAGAGTTTGCATATGCAAACAGAAAACATGCAAT
>JAABVA010001399.1_pt1 | contig 26039 bp, 21 predicted proteins | sample 5560331 | NCBI WGS metagenome assembly JAABVA01 (sample SAMN12812661, study PRJNA571458) | rock metagenome | isolation source: Antarctica rocks | place: Antarctica: Victoria Land, Mt New Zealand sud | collected 2016-01-07
TATAGAAGCTTTCAAAATGAGGCTGAAACATGAGCGAAAAGCATAATCACTCACTTTCAAGCATAAACTCATTATTAGAAAAGAAGAATCACTGTATTATGATAGTTTTATTCTCTAATGATATGATCACATATGTAAATCAACAGACAGAAGAAAAAAGCGCAAAGATGCTCAAATGCGCTTGACAAGAAAGTGCAATCATCACGACACAATAAACATCATGCAATCATCACTTCATTAAACATCTTTCACATGAGACAAGATTGCAGACTTTTTCTTCTTTTTCATTGTCAGATTTACATTGAGACGCGAAGATAGAAATTCAAGAGACGACAGATTGTGCTAAAATATATCAGAACAATTAGAAATATTGACAAAATAATATATAATCAAGATTGAATATATTGCAAAGCGCTTTACATTCAGAATTTCTCTAACAATGTTATTAACAATCATCATTTCTTTGAGAATGAACTTTTGAATTTTTAAAGACTTAAGTTTGTGAACTTTCTTGAAATGACTCTTCACACAAGTCATTGTTATCAACTTCTTGTAAAGAATTTTCTGATGAACAGTGAATGTTTTCAAAGTAATGTTTTCTTCTTCATTCTTAATTGCACTATCATGAATATTTTGCAGATGAAAGAATTCATTGACAGTCAAAATGCAGATGTCAAGAATCTAAATATCAAATCATGAGTGTTTAACAAATGTATCAGATAAGTATACTCATTGCAATATAAAAATTCTCATTACTTGCATAGTGAGCACACTTCTTGTACATTGTTTTTCTTTGAAAGATGATGTCACATCATGATGCTTTATTCTCAATGTGTAAAACTTAAGCACTCTTTATACAAATCATTCTATTTAAAGTTTTGAAATCAGCAACACTTCTTTCACTTATTCTCATAATTGACAGCTGAAAAGCATCAATAATGACATCAAGAAGTAAAATAAACAAATCTCATCATCATTCTTTAATTTTGCAAAGTTTGTGAGTTCAACAAGATTACTGCTGAAGCATTAATAATCATTTCTTTTCTCATTGTCTTTTGAATTTTTTCTTTGATAGCTGAAATGTACTTGAAAGTTTAAATAGTAGAAGTGATGAACTTTTGATCAAAATTTGATAACATCTGCATCATCATGAGCAATTTAGCATCAGCAGCATCATGATCATCATGTCTGATCACTGTCTTTTGAGCAGACTTATAATACTGTTAATCGCAATAATAATCATGAAATCTCAAGTTGTGATATCACTTACTTTCGTAATGATCTTGACTTAAGCATCAATCAACTTTATCATGTTACAACTCTCTTTGAACGTCGCTGTGCATTCACGACTCATGATCTAGATTTTTTACTCTTACTATACAGATATATTCAAAGTTTGTCAAAAGTAATCACATAATGATAAAAATATGATCATAATTGAAAAAAGATGAAGTTGAAGAAAATGAGAATTTGAGAAGAACTGAAAGAGCAATAAACAAATCAACAATTATTATTCATTCTTGTTTACACTTTATCATCTCAACAATATCATTTACTTGAAAGATAAACAATGTTTATGTGTTATTTACACGTCATCATTGCTGTCATCTACATCAACTACACATCACATATACTATTTATAATGTCATCTATACGCATTATAATTGAAGATGAATCATCATTCAATCAAAAGTTTCTCTTTTTCTTGTTTTCTCACAGAGATTTGAAGATTTTTATCGAGAGCTTCTAGAGTGAATCAATGAGTGCACGTCATTATTTATCAGAATAAACAAAGACATTAATTATTGAGATCGAGAATGAACTCACTTAAAAGAGAAGATAATTGTCATGATGAATTAACACATAAAGATTAAATCAGAAACTAGAATCAGAAACTGAATTGAAAATCAGATCTGAATTAGCTTTGAAACTTTATGACTTTGTCAAGATATCATTTAAACTACGTCATATCTTCGACTTAATATGTTATGAATTATGTCGTGTTCAACTTGACAATGCTTGACAAACTCTCTATAGTTGATTGATTCTTTCAAGTCATTGAGAGCTTCTTAATAATTAACTCTATCATAATATATATTCATTCTGTGTCTGCTTAAAATATCACATTGTCATATCATTCTTATAGATCTCATCTATTCATTTAATAAACTCAATCATCACATGAATAAAATGAGTGAGAAATATAAAGCTTTGTTAAAAATTATAAATTTTTTGAAAAGATTTTCATTCAAATATTTCTTTACTTTTTGAAGCTTGTAAAAAGACATTTAATATGCTCAACAGTAAAATGATATTAAATTATTAATAAGTTTTATCTTATGATCATATGAATGATGAAACGATAACTTATCTGTTTGAGCTTAATCAAAGACATTTAGAAAGTTCTGATATTTCAATGATAACTTGACTTTAATATCATCTAAATTCTGAGTCATTTCATTGATTGAAAAAATGTTTAAAACATTTAACTTGCATTAAGTGTTATAAACAACTTCTCTATCAATGTTTTTGATAAACATAGCAAAAATCTCAGTCTTATTCTTCTTAAAATGATTTAACAAAGTCTTGAAAAGAATTATTTCTATGTTGCAAATTGAAAATGATTCTTTCTGAATAATAAAAGCTGAATGCTTAAACATTTTAACCAATTTGCTGTGAACTGCAAAAGAGATTGAAGTTAATCATGATCAACTTAAGTGCTTTGAATTTGATGAAATTAAATAAATCGAAATAGAAGTATTTAACTGATCATTGAATATGATAGTATCATGATGCATATTCAATAATATTTCATTTTTGTTCATTCAAAGTTTGCTTAATATGATATCATGATGTTTAATGTCAGTTATCAGCATTGATATGATCAATTTCTTATGACTTTCAATGATCAAATTAAATAAAATCTTATAAATTATAATCTTTTAAAATAACTTTTTGTCATATTCTTGTATTAATTTCTTCTTAATCAGTGAAATAAATTGCAAGTTGAGTTTCTGACAGATCTTGTCAGCTAGATTGATATGTATCAAGATGTAAATGACAAAGTCATTGTTTATCAAAGAATGTAAAGAAAAGGTTTTGTTCTGAGTGATGAGTGATGTCTTGATAATAATAATAATAATAATAATAAATTCATACATTCTTGTAACATCGATTAAATTGACTCATGAGAAACTTTATGCTATGTGTATCGAGTGAACAAAACTCTCTGAGATAGAAAATCACTCGCTATTTATACAACTGCTTCACGCAGTTGAAACAGCAAGATTAAAACTATGTATCAAATTTGTTCGCGTTGATTGCATGTTAAAGAATGAGTGTTTTAGTCACTTTAAATTGCTTCAGAAGCTTCATTTTCATTATCATTCTTGCTGCTGTTCTGAAATCTTTCGTGATCACAACGATTATTTAATAGTTTAAGAATTTGATGTCACGTAGCATTCTTGATCGCAGATGCGTTCAGTTCGAGCAATGCATGAGTACATGCTTTGTTGTCTGATGACTTCGTTCGCAGTTGCTCGAAATGTTTCTCGAATGCAGATAAACATTAAGATCTATGCGTTCAATTTTGATGTAAGTTGTAAAAGTGCTTTTCATCTTTTGAAAATCATCACACATCTTTATCATTTTGTTGAATAAATGAGATCTTTGTGCTAAGATTGCATTGATGTCTGTGATGCATTTCTTGTATTTTTCTCATCATTGCTCTTATTGATCTTTGTGATATAACGCTATTGCAATGCTATTGCTTGTTGAAATCATTGTAAAGAAATTGAATCATCTGCATCTAGACTGCATTCTTACATCTTCTTGAATAAATGTGTTTAGAAGCACTATTTTCTTAATGATAGAAAAGCGAAAGATGAGATGATTAATTCTTATCAGTTGAATGCATATGAGTTTGCATGCTCATCTAATCTCTTGCGTTTTGTCGTTGATTCAACTGTGTAATGTGACTTTATTTTGCAACATGTTCAAATGAACATGCAACAAACTTGTATACATTTCGATCTTTAATGTTTCAATGCTTACTCTTTTGAATGCTTTTGCAACGTGATGTAAAGTCTGATTTTACAGAGTTTCTAGTTTGCATTTCTTGTCTGATAATTCTTTCTCTTTGTCGCGCTGATGTCAGATTGATGTTTCAAATGCAATTTCTGATCTCATTACAGTTGAATACACTTGTCTCGCTTTTGTGAAGATTGCTTTTCATATGAAGATTTCTAGATGACTAAGCGTAAGCATTCTTGTGACGTGACTCACTTTTATCTATCAAAGATACACATCTCATTGCAGTTTCATGTTCAGTTAAATCTTTAAAACTCACACATCTGACTTCAACTTGATCACTGAGCTTTCTATTTGTATGCTAGTCATCATGTTGAATTTTCTTGATTTTCTAGTGAAATGTGTGAACTCATATTTTTCTGATGCAAACGTTGTGTCATGAGTTCAAGCTCACTTCGCGTAAACATCATATGTCTTGCTCAGTATTTTGCAAATTTCTTCAATGAATCTGTCATATGCTAGAATGTTGATGTCATTTATGAAGTCAAGTACTTTGATTTTAATTCTCAATGCTTTGCATTTTTCAATTAAACTTGCGTTAAAAAATAGAAAGAAAATCAATGAAATGAAAGATTCTTGAGATATGTCTGCGTTTATCTTGCACATAATGCTCATTTGCTCATTGAATATCAACGACATTTCTCTGTTTTTAAAAAGCTGCATGTTCATTCAATTATGTAGCTTGACATTCTTCTCATTTTCAGCATATGCAGCAGTCTGATGTGCAAGACTCGATCAAATGCTTTGATGATATTTAAACTTAGCATGAAGATCACGTACTTGATTTTACAGTCTCATATGATGTGAACTTGATTTACTAATAGATCTAACATCGAGATCACGAATTACTTGCATCTTGCTCTCATTTGAGCATTCAAAAGCATGTGATAAATCTCAGTTATATTATTTAATCTTTTGATCATAATTGACTTTAAGACTTTGCTCATGATATCAAGCAGAGCAATAAATCAATATGTTTTCAAGTCAATGTAATCACTTTTCTTTGATTTGCATAACACTATTGTTTGAGTCTTTTTGAACTGCTTCAAATGATATTTGTATGTTATGCATACATTAACTCATCAGCACTGAGATCAGTTTTGTGAGATCTGCTTGAAGTGCTTTGTTTGAGATTTCAGAGACGTCTGATGCTTTGTTCACTTTTACTCATTTGATTGTTCACTTCATCTCATTTTCTGAAATGCGTGAATTTGATGATACTGTCAAAAATATGAATGAATCTGAAATGTTATTGACGTCTGTCTATCGAAAATATGTTGTATACGTTGCATGCAACATACATAAAGCACAACTTCTATGCTGATTTTCTTCTTAGACTTGAGAGATTACTCAAAGAGTTTTCTTGTGACAGATTCACAGTTCAAGATAAATAAAATCTTTCACTGTTCAAATTTTGACAGTTTACTTCTTAAGCATGAGTCACAGACGTTTCGTCTATAATATGCATGCATATCGCAGTCAATTTCTTCTTTAATCACATTGACATATGCTACTGTTTTCTTGAGTTATACAGACAATGTTTTTGACTAGAGATTGATTCTATCATCAAGATATTCAAGAGTCAAAGCTCAGTGAAGAGATGAGATTCTTAAGATCAACAGTCATCATCATTGTATATCATGCTTTGCAGACGCTCGCTTCACTTGTAAAGCGTGCAACTTATTTGTTTCACATTGTCTGTAAAAATCTTTCTTATGCAGATCAATCATGTTTTGCAGAAATGTTTATATGCTACACTTTTAATCAGACAGCGTAGTTCAATCATTCTTTACTAATTTGCTTGTGTTTCTCTTCTCTTAACGAAGTTTTCTCATCAATGTATCATTTATATATAAAATGTCTGTGTCTGAACGTTTGTTAAATGATATTAATGAGATTCTCAAGTTTGCTCATGTTGAACTTGATGAAACTTGTGAATTGCTCATGTCATAGTAACAGACATGCAGTCTTAACAAGATTTATATGTAGTTAGCATGTAAATTTAAAGAATGTTCATGATTCAAGTTCTTTCTGCTAATCATTCTTAACAGATCAAACACAAGAGTGTTTTGTCTCAGTTCTTGTCATCACAACAACAAGATGCTGAATTGAATGATTTTCATAAGCGATTTTTCTCGTAGTTCTGCATTTTATTTAACTTTCTCATCTGCGTGCAGATTGCTTTGTAGCATGCGCATTGATATTATTGAAGTTTACGCGATCGCAAAAACTCTGCATGTGATCAATGCACAGCGCTTCATCATTACGTAACATTTTAATGTCATTCAAACTTTTGATAATCTTTAGACTTTACTGTAGCTAGACAGTAAATTCGTAGTCAGCATTGCATACAGATGAATTTCATCGCTGATCAGTGATGTTTTGATCAGAAACAACTTTTCAAAGTAATTCTTTTTCAAAAGAATTTTATTTAAATTGTACAAAGATATGATCTTTATCTCTTTAATGACTTTTGAAGAAATGACTAGTTTTTTGAATCAGAATCTGACTTGAAATCAGAATGATTAAATTCATCTTCGTCATTCAATGCATTGACTTTAATGAATTAATCAAAACACTTCTTAAAAGTATGATTTAACTTGTGATAAATAAAACAGATTTCAACTTGTAAATTTGCATCTTTTATGTTAATTAAAATTACGTCACATAATTTTGATGATTCATTGAATCTAGTTGATTCAATTTTCTTATGAGAGATTGTATAAATCTTTTCAGCAAAGATGATTCATTTAATGATATTGACTTTATTCTTAATCTCTTAAATGACTCACTGATTATTATTTAGTTGAATCAGATAGAAATGAATTTTCTTGAGAAAATCAGATTAAACTAATTGATTTATTCAAATGAATTAAAGTCAAGAGTTGATTTTATTCTTCAGATCAATGATCAGTTACTTTTCATAATAACTCAGATAAAAGAACACTTAAATGACTCACTGATTATTATTTAGTTGTAGACTGATCGTTAAGTCGAGTTTTCATATTTACATTCTGACTCGACTTGAGTACTTGAGTCAAACATCTCGACTCGACTTGAATACTTGACTTGAACATCTCAACTTGACTCAATATTGATCTTGAGTTAAGTCAGAATTCACTGACTCAATTTAACTCGTCAAGCAATCAAATATGACATCAAGAGAGTTAAATATAGAAATTTTTCCGGTTTTTCGCCTTTGCATTATCTTTTTGGTAGAAAGTCATAAAGAAAAACATGAAGAGAAACATGAAGATCGTTTGATAGAAAGCTTTGATAGAGAGCTATGATAGAGAGCTATGATAGAAAGCTATGATAGAAAGCTATGATAGAAAGCTATGATAGAGAGTCATGACGAGAAACTATGAAGACTGTTTGATAGAAAGTCATGAAGAGAAGTCATGAAGAGAAGTCATGAAGAGAAGTCATGAAGAAAAGTCATGAAGAAAAGTCATGAAGAGAAGTCATGAAGAGAAGCTATGATAGAAAAACATGAAGACTATTTGATAGAAAGTCATAATAGAGAGTCATAATAGAAAGTCATAATAGAATATCTATCTATCTATCTTCATGTCTTAACGAGTCGAATCGAGAATTTCGAATCAATACTCAATTTCAATTCTCTGACTCAACTTGAATACTTGAGTTGAACATCTTGATTCAACTTGAATACTTAAGTCAAGAATTCTGACTTGAATCAAGTCTTGATGAGTTGAAAACTCGACTCGATCTCAATGACTCAACTCGACACAGTCAATTTATTTAGTTGAATCAGATAGAAACGAATTTTCTTAAGAAAATCAGATTAAACTAATTGATTTATTCAAATGAATTAAAGTCAAGAGTTGATTTTATTCTTCAGATCAATGATCAGTTACTTTTCATGATAACTCAGATAAAAGAACAATAGCTGAAACTGAGTATAAAATTCGCTGAACTTCTTTGCTTCTTGAATCAAATTGTAGTATTTTCTACGAAAATTAACTTTCTTATCAGAATCATTAAACAATTGAGCGAGTTCTTTTAAAAAATTCTCAGCAAACTCATAGAAATTAACACAGTCATGTTTTTATTTAGTCTGTATGACTTTGACTGCGTCATTAGATAGTTTAGAATGAACATAGTTTAAAGTGACTTGTTCGCTGAGAAAAAGATTCGCGTTGATCTCAAGCTTATTCTGAATTTTCGCATATCAATTCTCTCAAATTAATTTAACTTCATCAGTAAACAATAAAGAATTTGATATTTTTTGAACATGAAATAAATTGAAATAAATTGAATTGAAAGAAGTAATTTTTCTAGTTACTTGAAGCTTTTTCTTTAACTCTTAATTCTTATCTTGAATTCTTAAACTGACTTTGTCTGATTACTGTTTAACTCAATCAAGCTTCTCATAACAAGTCTTTCAAACTTTGTCGCTGATAATCTGATTAAATAGATTTAAAGCTTTGACTTTTAAATCTTATTAAATTCAAAGATAATTAAAAGCTTGAAGAAATAGTTTCAAATTTGCTTTGATTCAATGAACTAGCTGTGCAATGTTCTTGATTTCTCAGAGCGTTGTAATCTTATTAGTTTCAGTGAAAGTGTTGAAAGTTGAAATGAATTTGCATTTATTTCATATGACATCATTTCTAAGAAAGATGATTATGCATGAAAGTAGCTTAAAGTTGATAGCTGATTCAGTATCTTAATCAGAAATAATAGAATCAGAAGTTTCAAAGTAGTGACTTTGATATTCTTTGAAGTAATTTTTCACAGATGATTAAATCATGATGATTTAGTTGATCAAATGAAGAATAATGCTTAACAGCAGAAAATGAGATTGTATTTATAATGTTTAATCTTCAAAAGAGAAAGTTTTTTGTTTGTTAATTTAAGTGACTTTTTAACAATCAATGAAGATTTTTTATCATTGATTCTCAAGCAATTCACGAAGATTTTTTATCATTAATTCTCTTAATCGAGTGAACTTTGTTTACTTAATAAGCGATTAAATCATTTAGCAATTCAAACAAAGATTTTTTATCATTGATTTTATCAAACTCTTTAATGTTGTTCAGTCTTTCAATTGCATCAATCATCAAATAAATGAATTTCTTTAAACTCTTTTTATTTGAATAAGTATCTTGAATGAATAATGATATTAATATCATGTGATTAACAAATTCTTAAAGTAATGTTGAGATCATGTTTAAATATTTAATCTAATCATGTCGTGAGTGAAATGTTTGATTCAATAAAGATAGTTATAACTAAGACTTTAAGAATACAGAAGAAAGAAAATATAAAAGAAAGAAGAATACACTTTATATAGTAGTTATTCAGATTCAACGCTAGTCTTAAAGAAAACATGTTGAAACATAAGAAAGATGTTGATTTGAAAAATGTTTGCAACATAAAGAAATGTGTTTATCATAAACATCTGTTAACTACTTGTAACACAAAGAAGTGTGTTTATTTAAAAGATAATAAAAGCTGATTAAAAAATGTTAAAGAATGAAAAAGATGCTGAGTTATATCTGAGTCAAATTTAAGTCAGATTTAAATCAGCTTTTGACTAGTTTTAATCAATATACAATCAACTCACTAGCATTGATTATATAATGATTAGAATTAAATCTTTGATCTTATTCAATTCTGACACATTCATAACAAAAGCTTAATCAAAAGATCAGTAGAAAGCTTAATAAAAAGCTTAATAAAAAGTTGAATAGAAAGTTGAAAAATCAGTAGAAAAATCAATAAAAAGATCAGTAGAAAGTTCAGTAGAAAGCTAAGTAGAAAGATTGATAAAAAATCAGTAGAAAGATCAGTAAAAAGCTCAGTAAAAAGCTTAATCAAAAGATCAGTAGAAAAATCAGTAGAAAAATCAGTAAAAAATCAGTAATTTTAGAAAATTTGATAGAAAGTTTAATATTAAGTCATGAAGAATGTATTTTATTGAGCTAATTAACATTATTGAAATATAATTATTGTTATTTTAGAAAGTAAAACTATAAAGAAAGAAAAAAGTGAAAAGAAGTAAATACTTTGAATTTTCTGAATTTTTTAACATCAATCTTTGACTGAAAGCGAAAATTATTAATTACAGAAATAACAGTACTGTTCTTAAGTCATGTGATTGTGATTGTAATTTATACGCTCTTGTAACATTGATTTAAATTCAACTTATGAGAAAAACTATGCTATATATATTGAATGAATAAAACTCTCTGAGAGAGAAAATTACTCATTGATTACATGATAACTTCACGTTGTTGAAACAGTGAGTTTTAAGACTATGTATCAAATAATGAATTTATAACTTCTATTCAGCGTGTGATGCTTAAGTAAACTCTTATGAATGTCTGTGCTGTTTATTGTAACACATTATTTTTGCTCTGCTCTTCATTGATGATATTTTATACAATAATGTTTCAATTCAATTCTTGATTCAAAGATGAAAGATGTTTCTTTGCACTTGTGATGCTTGTGATTGTAATGCAGAAACTGTGTTCTTTTGCTTAATGATTATCATTCATTGAGCAGAGAAATGTGTGATGAAAGAGAGATATGCACAATGAGAAGATAAAGTGTAATTGTATTAAATAATTCTTTTCTTCTTTTAATTTAACTTATGTCACGTAGATGTTGAATAGATTTTTAGTATAAATGTGCAATTATAATTATTTGATGCTTAGTTGATTGATAGTAGAGATGCATTCTGATCATTCTCATGCACTCTTGATTTTTCACGTAGATAAATGTATGACTTGATGTCAAGTAAAGAAGATGAGTTCAAGTTTTCTCAATATATCAGCGTGATTGACGAGTCACTACTTCTTTAAGCACATGTAGTCACAAACTCAAGATTCATCATTTGATTCATTTATTTTATCTGATATCTTTTCATCAATTATTCAATGATACTGTTGATGTAATGAAGATGTTTCAATATCAATGCAGTCAATGAATTGCAAATTCTTTGATCACTTGTAATCATGACTTTTAGACTCTTCATCTGAATCAACTATTTTACTAATAGTATCTTTTTATCTCTTACTGACATTAACATGTCATTAATCTTCTTCATAAATTAATTGTGATTGTTAGAAGAAATGTTGTCACGTAAATGAAAACTCTGCATGATAGTCTTCATGATCACGTAACGTTTTAACATCATTTGAACTGCATTGAATTGAAATCTTTTGACTTTTCTGACTTCTATTCAAACACAGAATAGAATCAAAAGATTCATAGTCAACATTATATATAGATGAATCTCATTGTTAATCTTCTTAAGTTTTGTAAAAAGCATTGTTTGAAGCATTGTTTAATTCATGTTATGCATTTATAATTTAAAGCATGTAGAAAATTTGATAGAAAATTTAATAAAGCATTTAATAGAAGACTTCGTAGAAAGCTTGATAGAAAATTTGATAAAAAGTTTAATAGAAAGTTTAATATTAAGTCATGAAGAACGTGTTTTATTGAGTTAATTAGTATGTGTTATGAAGCATGTATAAAGCATGTATGAAGCATACTATGAAGTAAATTATAAAGTAAATTATAAAGTAAATAACATATGTTTAAACATGTTGCATCAAGCATGTTTTGAAGTGAGCAAGCTGATGAGTAAGCTAACGAGTAAGCTAACGAGTAAACCAATGAGTAGATAGAATGATAAGTAGAATGATGAGCATGTAAAGTAATGAGTAGAATAATGAGCATGTAGAATAATGAGTAAAATAATGAGCATGTAAAGTAATGAGTACAGTAATGAGCATATAAAATAATGAGTGGAATGATGAGCATATAAAATGCAAAGAATGAAGATTTTGTCAATCTGACTGTTAATCATTTAATTATTTATGAACAATGATAAATGATACAATTCATTAACTATTAAATTTAATTATAAAATTAATGACGTAATTAAAGAATGTTTAATTAAATTTTTGATTTAATCAGCTGTCAATGATTGTGATTGTGATTGTAATTCATACATTCTTGTGACATTGATTTAGACTCAACTCATGAAAAACTTTATGCTATTTATATCGAGTGAACAAAACTCTCTGAGAAAGACAATCACTCGTCGTTTATACAACTGCTTCACGCAGTCAAAACAATAAGATTGACACTGTACTATTAAGTAATAAATTTATAGCTTCTATTCAACATGTGATGCTTGAGTAAACTCTTGATGAAAGTGTTTATGCTGTTTGATTATGACACATCGTCTTTGCTCTGCTCTTCATTAATGATATTTTATACAATGATGTTTTGATTTGATTCTTAATTCAAAGATGAAAGACGTTTTCTTTGCATTCATGATGTTCATGATTATAACATACATAGAGCTGTGTTCTCTTACTCAATAATTATCATTCATTGAGCAGAGAAATATGTGATGAAAGAAAGATGCACATGATGAGAAGATAAAGTATGATTGTATTGAATAACTTTTTTCTTCTCTTGATTTGATTTATATCACGTAGACGTTGAATGAATTGTTAATAATAATAATAATAAATTCATACACTTTTGTGACATTGATTAGATTGACTCATGAGAAACTCTATGCTATGTGTGTTGAGTGAACAAAACTCTCTGAGATAGAAAATCACTCACTATCTATACAACTGCTTCACGCAGTTGAAATGACAAGATTAAGACTATGTATCAAATTTGTTCACGTTGATTGCATGTTAAAAAATGAATATTCTAGTCATTTTAAATTGCTTCAGAAGCTTCATTTTCATCATCATTCTTGCTGCTGCTTTGAGATCTTTCGTGATCATGATGATTATTTGATAGTTCAAGAAGTCGATGTCGCGTAGCATTCTTGATCGCAAATGCGTTCAGTTTAAGCAGTGCATGAGTACATGCTTCGCTGTCTGATGATTTCATTCGCAGTTGCATCGTGAACCATTCATGCTTGAAACATTTCTTAAGTGCAGATAAACATTAAGATTTATGCATTTGATTCTGATGTAAGTTGCAAGAGTGCTTTTCATCTTCTGAAAATCATCATGCATCTTTATCATCTTATTGAATAAATAAAATCTTTGTGCTGAAATTACATTGATGTCTGCAATGTGTTTCTTGTATTTTTCTCATCATTGCTTTCATTGATCTTTGTGATATAGTGCTATTGCAATGTTATCGCTTGTTGAAATCATCATAAAGAGATCAAATCATTTGCATTTAAACTGCATTCTTGCATCTTCTTGAATAAATGTATTCAGAAGCATTATTTTCTTAATGACAGAAAAATGAGAAATGAGATGATTAATTCTCATCAGTTGAGCGTGTATGAGTTTGCATGCTCATTTAGTCTCTTACGTTTTGTCATTGACTTAACTGCATAATGTGACTTTATTCTGCAGTATGTTCAAATGAACATGCAGCAAACTTATGTACATTTCAATCTTTAGTGTTTTGATGCTTACTCTTTTGAATACTTTTACAACATGATGTAGAATTTGATTCTGCAGAGTTTTTAATCTGCATTTCTTGTCTGACAATTCTTTCTCTTTGTCATGCTGATGTCAGATTAATGCTTTGAATGCAATTTCTGATCTCATTACAGCTGAATACACTTGTCTCACTTTTGTGAAGATTGTTTCTCATGTGAAGACTTCTAAACAACTAAGCGTAAGCATTTTTGTGATGTGACTCGCTTCTATCTGTTGAAGATGCGCGCTTTATTGCAGTTTCATGTTTAGTTGAATCTTTAGAACTTGCACATCTGACTTTAACTTAATCATTGAGCTTTTTATTTGTATGCTAGTCATCATGTTGAATTTTCTCAATTTTTTAGTGAAATGTGTGAGCTTATATTTTTCTGATGCAAACGTTGCATCATGAGTTCAAACTCACTTCGCGTAAACATCATGTGTCTTGCTCAATGTTTTGCAAATTTCTTCAATGAATCTGTCATATGCTAGAATGTTGATGTTATTTACAAAGTTAAGCACTTCAATTTTAATTTTCAATACTTTGCATTTTTCAATTAAACTTGCGTTGAAAAATAGAAAGAGAATCGATGAAATGAAAGATTCTTGAGATATGTCTGCATTTATCTTGCACATAATGATCATTTGCTCATTGAATATCAATAATGTCTCTCTGTTCTTTAGAAAGCTGCATGCTCATTTGACTATATAGCTTGACATTTTTCTCATTTTCAGCGTGTGCAGCAGTCTGATGTGCAAGACTCAATCAAACACTTTGATGATGTTTAAACTTAGCATGAAAATCACGTACTTAATCTTGCAGTCTCATATGATGTGAACTTAATCTACTAGTAAATCTAACGTTGAGATCATGAATTGCTTGCATCTCACTCTCATTTGAGCATTCAAAAGCATGTGATGAGTTTCAGTTATGTCACTCAGTCTTTTGATTATAATTGACTTTAAAGCTTTGCTCATGATATCAAGCAGAGCAATGAATCAATATGTTTTCAAGTCAATGTAATGACTTTTCTTTGATTTGCATAATACTATTGTTTGAGTCTTTTTGAACTGCTTCAAATGATATTTGTGTATCATGCATGCATTGAATAAACTCATCAGCACTGAGATCAATTCTGTGAGATTTGCTTGAAGTGCTTTGTTTGAAATTTCAAAGATGTCTGATGCTTTGTTCACTTTTACTCATCTGATTACTCACTTCATCTCATTCTCTGAGATGCGTGAATTTGATGATACTGTCAAAGATATGAATGAATCTGAAATGTCATTGACATCTGCTTGTAAGAATGAAGGGAAGAATTTTTCTTGCAGCATCTCAATTTTTTCTTCAAACGTTGTTATCATGTGATCAATATCATCTCGTTTCAGTGATGAAAACTGAGAAAGCTTTTTAAATAACTAACTTTCAATTCTAGCTCATTTTGCAAAGCATCATATTGATTTCAATGCGTCGCTTAGCTCATGCATTTGTGATCTGAAGTGTGCACATTTTGTTTGTCTGATGATCTTGTTTTTATGATCATTATGTTTCAGATATTCATTTCATGTCTTTAATATGTCTTGTGTTTTTCATATGATTTGCAGTCATCTTGATTTTATCACTACTTTGAAACAGCTCTGATTTCAGAAGTCTCTTACTTAATTTAATGATTTTGCTCAGAAAGTAAACTTCTCAATGATTTCTTGTAATACTTTAATGATCTTTGTCGCTCTGTCATTCATTTCAGCTCTGCTGTTCAAAGAGTGATCTGATGAAAGATGTATTTGCAAATAAGCACTCAGTGCTTCTGTGTTCATTTTTTTTCAGAGTTGACGAATTGAAAACTGCACTGAGATTGTTTATAGATTTAACTCTGTGATAATCAAAAGATGATCTGATTTCTGATGTAAATCAATTCATACTTCGCACTTATGTGTCATAGACTGTATTTTCTCGCTGCTAAAGACTAAGTTTATCATCATAAACTGATTGTAAGTTTCACGAGTGATTATGTCTGATTTCAACAGTAGTCTCAATCTTGCATTTGTAATGTCGTTTAGTAGAATATTAATCATCATATGTCGAGCGAAGCATCTTTGCTTCTTTCAATGTAAATAATGTAGATTGAAGTCTTCTACAACTATTTATTCACAGTCATTCTTAAGTAGTTCATTCAAGCGAGAAATAGTTAAGAGTCTCTCTGTAAATGTGATGAATAGTGAGCTCAAATTGTAGACGTTTAAAAGTCTTAACGTCTGCGTTTTATCATTTATGTTACAAATTAATATTCTGATTGAGCAAATGTCTGACTCAGCTGTCTTTACTGTTCATTGATTGAGTCTTAAGTATTTATTAACATATATGCATGTTCTTGACTGAAATGACGAGTTTTTCACTAAATGAAAGAAGTTGTGAGCTGAGTTAAATGATTGCAAGTCATTGATGTTGCATTCTTGCTTCTGTATGACTATTATGTCAAATTTGTAAACTTTTCTGTCGATCAAGAATGATTCTTGAATCTTCAATGACTTTCTGATGTTATACTGTAGAATTTGTAGAAAGAATTGTTTTATCATAGAATTATTTGTAGCTGTTGTTGACTCTGCGTTGAGAAGACTCTTTGTATGCTTTCGATTACTGAGAATCTTTCGCACTTTCTGATTAAGCATTTCTGAATCTGCTCAGATGTTATCTCATCTGAGTCATTAGTCACGCATGAGAAGAGATTGACTCATTTCTTCTTGACTTCTATCATCTGTCATGTTGATTCAACGTCTTAATTACGTGTTTTCAACATGATGCTTGTTGAGCTTAAAGAGTTCGTTGAATCTACAAAGTCTGTTGAACTCAGCGAATTCATTGAGCTTAAAGAGTTTAGAAACAGCGAAAAAGATGCATGATTGTATTTCAATGCTTTTAAATATTTGATCAATCTGTTTCTGTAGATTTCTGATGTATGTTTCATCTGTTATCATTATTTGAGACAGATGTGTCTTCAAAGTTCATGATCTTCATTGCAGTTAATGTAATGTCTTTTATTTGAAGACATCACGCACTTTTTGATGTAATGTTTGTCTGCGCATTTAGCGCAGCGTTGTTTCTTCTTGCAGAATCTGATCATATGATCGAATTCAAAGCATCTGTAGCATTGAATGATGCAACAGTTTTTTTCAAACAGCTTGCATAAGCATTCTTGATATGAATTTAGCATGCTTTCGTTCATTAGTTGATTCATCATCGCTTTGATTGTGATCTTTACGATGAGCGATGAGTGAATCTTCTCACTTTTGACTACTTTCTTGAATCAAATTATTCTTAAAATCTTTAAATTCTCATGAAGTCTTACGTTATCTTTTATCAGTCTTTTAATGATCACTTCTTGATTGCTTGTGTCTATTGTGATGTGTATCTCATGTGCTAGCACAGCAAAGATTCGATGTATTATATGCATCAAGTTCATGATTTCTTTTGCTCATGTTTGAGATCTTTTCAGATTTGCTTGAGTCTCTGAACTCACTGCGTAAAGTATGATGTCTTCGCTTTCAAGCTTGCGAAGAGACATGATTAGATTTCTTTGAGCTGTTGACACATTTGTGATTTCTTGAAGAATCTGTTCAATAAATTTCTTTTGTATCTTTTCTATTTCTTTTCTTTCTGCTATCTTCATCATGACTTCTCATCTCTTGCAAAGCGATGATAATTCGTCTCTGAAACATTGCTCTTTCATTGTTACTTCTTCTCTTGTCACATTCACTCATGACATGATTCTTGATGAGAAGCATATGCTATCTTATGTTTGCATGCTATCTTGTGTTTGTAGCTGCTTGCTAAGCAGTTGTATGAATGTCTTTAGTTTCTGTACATTCTTCGCAATGAACATGTTCTGATTCTCGTTGTTTTTTTCTTCTGAATTCTTTCAAAGATGTTGCATCAGCTTCACTGCTACTTCTTTTCATGAATGATCTTTGCTCTTTTCTTTCTTTAACATTGATGTCTGTATTAAAAGATCAATAATGTTAGCAACATACTTTTCATCATTGCATGAGCTTTTCGATCTTACGTTGCTGTTTCTTCGTGATGAATCAACATTGTTCACAATCGTCTCTGAATCAGCATTGCTGCAGTTCATGCAATTCATCATTGTTTATTCATCTTCTAGATTCATTTTGCTTTGATTGTATTGCTCTTTTCAAAAATTTGCTTTGCGTGCGTTGTGATTGTTTTCTAATCTTCAAGTTAGTTGAATGAATTGTTAATATAAACATGCAATCACAATCATTCAATGTTTGACTCTGATTAATGAAAAAGAATGCGTTCTGATCATTCTTTTAAGCTCTCAATTTTTCACATGAATAGATGAATGACTTGACGTCAAGTAAAGAAGATGAACTCAAGCTCTCTCAATATATTAGCATGATCAACAAGTCACTACTTCTTCAAGCATTGTAATCACGACTTTCAACACTTGAGATGATTATTTTATCTGATATCTTTTCATCAATTACTTGATGACATTGTTAATGTGATGAAGACGTTTTGATATTGACGCAGTTGACGAGTCGTAAATTCTTCAATCACTTGTAATCACAACTTGCAAACTCTTCATCTGAGTTGTTTTTTTCACTAATCGTATCTTTTCATCTCTTACTGACATTGATATGTCATTAATCTTCTTCGTAGATTGATTGTGACTGTTAGAAGAAGTGTTGTCGTGTGAGTGAAAACTTTGCATGACAACTTTTTTGATCACGCAATGTTTTAACATCATTTAAACTGCATTGAATTGAAATCTCTTAATTCTTCTGACTTTTATTTGAACACAGAATAGAATCAAAAGATTCATAATCAACATCACATACAGATGAATCTTGTTGTCAATCAACTGTCAATGATATTAACAATGTTAACATGATGATTAGTTATATATGATTGATTAATTAACACTCAAGAATTTGTTGATGTAAAGATTATTGAAAGTGTACATTGTTAACTTTGAATACTTGATTCTGATTCTGTTAATTGAATTCTTTTGTAATTTATGTTTTTCAAAGCTTGAAACTTTAAATCATGATTTTGTCATCAGTTTGTTGAAGATGTCTGAACTTCATGATTATAATAAACAAGAGCAAAAGCATGCATGTTTCATAACATTGAGAAAAAAATCTCAAGAATGACAAAAGAGAATTGAAAATAATGAAGAAATTTGAAGAAAGCAAAGAAATTTGAGAATGATCAAGAATTCAAAAATAATCAAGAATAATGAAAGAATTGAAAAGACTTAAAGACATTAATATAAGATGAAAATGACTGAAGATAATGAAAATTTTCAGAAAATTGTAGAAAATTTCTAGAAAAATGATTCAAGCATGTTAAAATCTTGAGATGCAATTATGATATTATATATCATGTTTGCAAGCAATAAAATTACTGAAGTGTTAATGAATGCAATGCAATGAAAGTCAGATCTCAATGTATCATTATTCATTAAACATTGAATCATTTTAGATAATTAAATTATTCATGCTTCATGAACATTATTATATATGCTTAACTTTCATATACATCGAACTTCAGCTGTCATGACTGTAGTAAAATAAAATTCAATGAATTTTGAAAATTTAAAGAGCGAGATAGTGAGCTTAAATAGTGAGATTCAATCCTTAAGCTCATGAAATTTTCATTATTTCATTATATTATTTATTTTTACATTTAGTTATTCTGTACTTTAAATTCATATTTCTGTAGTTTATAATCTTCTTTATCTTGTTATTTATCTGATACAATGTTTGATAATTAACAACATTCATCTTAAAAAGCTTTCACTGTTAATCAAAGATATGCAGTATATATATAAAAAAACAGTAAGTTCAAAAAGTCATTTAAGAAAGCTCGTTTAATTACACAAAACAAAGAATTAAAGATGCAATGTAAATCATTGAATATTAATGAGTTTAGTTATAATGAAAATCATTGAAATGAATTTGTATCTTTGATAAAGAGTGAGAAAAATAACATTGATGAGAATGAAAAGAACGCATCATAAAAGCTTAAAAGATGAAGAGTTAAAGAAGATAATGCTTCATCAACTCATCATTCTTTGAATAAAGAAGTAATTATTTCTGTTCTTTATGAAATTGAAGTTCGCTAATAAATTTTCATTAGTTTCAAATCACACAAGAATTGCATAAAGCATCTGAGATGATTAATAATCATCATAACTTGAAGTTAAAAGAGATGAATAAACAAGAAACAATAATGATAAAGAACTTAATTAACAAGTAATTAAAAAAAGAATAAATTTCAAAGTTTCTTCATTAAGAATTTAAATGATTTACATATTATCTTTATAATGAAAATGAAAATGAAACAAAGTCATTCTGAAATTATTTTGCAGAAGCAAAGACTTTCAGTGCTCTTAAAAAGTATCATGATAAAATTATAAGAAAACATAGAAAGTGAATTCATGATGTTTAAATCTCATTTCAAAATACTTCTTAACATTTTGAAAAAAATAAGAAAAAGATTTTATATTATATGATTTATCTCAAGAATGAATCAAAGAAGCTTTGATTCAATCATAAAGAGACTATGTCTGCAACTCAGCAAATATAATTTAATTTTATCAATCTTTCTTTTCAATTTTATTGAAAACTTGATGAATTAAAGCATAAACATGACTCAGTAATATGCAAATGCATTGCAACATTTGAATTAAATGATATAAATGTTTGCAATTTATTTAAACATTCTGAAACATTAACTTTCATTGTATAATAATGAGTATAAGTGAATTCATTTATTCATCAAGTTAAGATTTGAATTGCACATGATTATCATCAATATGCAGTTAATTTCTACTACATGAAATGTATTAATTAATCTTGTCACTTAATTGAAAATTAATTTGCAAAAAAAACACATCTTGTTATCAAAATGATTTCAAGACAAAAACTTGTATGATTAAACTAAAATCAATAAGAAGACTCATTTAAGATGAAAGAAGTTTCATAAATTAATCAAATATGACATGTCATTTAAATTAAGCTTTAACACTTTGATGCATTATAGTAAAGATTTATCAAAAATAATGTATTGAATTTGTAATTAAAAAGATTATTACATCATTAATTATAAAAATGAAAAGATTAAGAATAAATCAAAAGAATCTGATGTAAATTGAGTATTCATTGATTCAATGTTTTTTTCTTTTTTTTTCTTCATTAAGTGCATGCAGTCTATGACTATGACATTGTCTAGACGCTGTATGTATGCTAAGTTACATGTAATCTGATCAAAGTCGCTGCTTTATATCTTCTCATTGATCAATCACATCGATAGTTTGCACATACAAACGCTCTCGCTCAAACTCTCGTAATTGTACTTTCATTTTTCTTCGTTTCTTTGCACTCTTTGCGTTCTACTATTTCGTTTCTAGTAGTCATTTTCTCGTCGTAATTCGAGTATTTTTCAAATACTTTAGTGTTGCAATTCTTTCGATTTTGATGATGAACAGCATCAATATGATGTTTGTGTTTTTGAGCTGAGTTTTTTTCTTAAGCTTTATCTGCTCTGATCTATAATGCTTGCAATTTAGTAGTAAATGCTCTGATGTTTGACTTGCATTGCATATTTCATAGCATTTGTTCAAATTATTCTCTGATAATCAATGCAAATAGCTTTTGAAATAGTCGTGTCTCATTTTCAACTGAATAAAGATTGAAAACGTTAATCTATCAATTTTTCTAAGCTCTTTTAGTGATTTCTGACTTAGATTCACGTTCGATATGTGCTTTCGATACTGATTTTCCTTCTTGATGCTGCTTTTTCAAACATTTAATCATTGTAATTTCATCTCTTTGCAAATTTGCTTTTTGACGAAGCTTATGATGATTGCTTTCATGTTGTTGATAACTGATAATTCTTGAGCAGCGCTTTTGATCAATTGATTTGCTTTTTCGTTCTCAATAATGCTTTTGTGACTTGATATTCACTGTATGCAAATTTGACACTGATTCTGACGTAAATTGATCAAGTTTTGTCATATGTCATCGGATAACTTCATCTTGACGTTGCTCTTTGTGTTTAGTCTTTGCAAAGTCATTTGACTGTTCATGTACACTCAAATTTCGCTGTTTTTGAGTGCTTTTTCGCTGCACATTGCGATTGCATCGCTAATAGCTTACAATTCTGCTTTCGTTATGATAATTTTGTCTGAAACGCTTGTCGCTTTGCTGCATCTAACGAGTTCATGCATAAATATCACTGTTGTTTCGATTTCTGTTTCATCTTCTGCTTTCTTTTTTCGAATTTGCAATGTATTAATATACATCACTATGTTTTTCGTCTTTTTGATAATTCTTTCTAATTCTCTATAGTGTGTATTGATCATATCACAAGTTTCGCCTTTTGCAAATTCGGTTTGAAGTTTTGCTAAATGCTTGATTTCTTGTTCTCATGATTTCTTGAAGTGAGAAATTTCAATTTCTTTTATTGAATTCAGTGTTTTTTGCACTTTGTTCAATATTCAATATATCTGCATGAGTCTGTCTTTGCACTTCTTAACTTTTCAAGATACATTCGTCTTCATCTTATTTCAGTTCAGATATTTCAATGCATTCAGATCTAGATTCAATTCGATAAAGTATTAAGATGAGTATGTAATATATGTTTTTTTTCTGATAGAGTGTTTTTTTGATAACTTAACTATTCAAGTTGCATAGTTCTTGCACTTTTGATTTAATCATATTTTCATCAACGAAATTTTGACTTCTATTTGCATAGCATCTATCAATGATGTTTGAAATGCACTCAGAATTTTTCGTAATGCAGCGTTTTGCAGTTTGCGAAATTTAACTAAGTAGCTTTTTTGATTATTTCATCATATTTCGACGTCATAATTGCTAATAGATGTGATGCATGTCAGATATAACTGCTTTTCTGATTTGACATTTAGTTCTCACTCGCTATTCATTAATTTAAACAACAAGTGTAGCGTTCTTGTGACTGTTGCGATTTTTGTTTGCACATAAACTTTGAAGTTGAGCTTTCGATTCAGTCAGACTTCTAGTTTTTTTTTCTTCTTCATTAAGTGCATGCAGTCTATGACTATGACACTATCTAGATGCTGTGTGTATGCTAAATTACATGTAATCTAGTCATAATCGCTGCTGTATATCTTTTCATTAAACAGTCACATCGATAGAGTGCGCATACGAGCGTGTGAACTGTTTATATGATAAAGTGATCACATAAACAACTCAAAGTTGTGAAAGCTGATCACTTCGACGTAAGCTTTTGACTTGTCTGTATGATCATCAAGCTAAGCGAGCTAAATAAGCTTTGATCTATGTAAATGAAAGCTGATCATAGATGAGCTTTGATTTATGTATTTGCAACGTATGTAGATCAATCAGAAAACCGAAAAATCGATTGATTTACTTCATCGCACAGATGTGTAAATGCGCAAAAGCTGAGTCGTGTCTTCGCAGTGATTGTGTGAATGTCGTATATTAGTTGCAGCACATGCGCAAAGACGTTGCTGTTGTTCTGTGTATATGAGCAAAGATTGTGTCATGTCTTTGCAATGTATGTGATTGCGATGCATGTAAATTGATCTGATAATGCGAAAAATCGATTGATTTACTGCATCACACGAGCGTGTAGATGCGCAAAAGCTGAGTCGTGCCTTCGCAATGTATGTGTGTGTGACGTATATGAGTTGCAACATGTGCGCAAAGACGTTGCTGTCATTCTGTGTATATGAGCAAAGACTGTATTGTGTCTTTGCAGTGTATGTGATTGCGATGCATGTAAATCAATCTGATAAAGCAAAAAATCGATCGATTTACTGCATCACATCTGTCTGTATGTGTGCAAAAGCTGAGTTGTGCCTTTGCACTATATATGTATATGTTGTATATGAGTTGCAACATGTATGCAAAGATGTTGCTGTCATTCTGTGTATGTATGAACTTTAACGCGTCAATGATTACGTTGTTATCGCTTCGCTTTTCGACTGTGTGCGAGCTCAACGTGTGAGTAAAGCGCTGTTACTGCTCTGTCAATGTTGATGAGATTGTTCAGCTCTTCTGACAAGCATAGCTTGCAGAAGATTCGTAGTCAGCATCTCATACAGATAAATCTCGTTGTTGATTTCAGACTTCTAATCATTGTACGCATGTCTTTGATTTTATGATCATGTTATTGAGTAAAATAATCATTTGATTAAGTGTTGTCTTATGACTTTTGAAGTGTATCAATTCAGATTTTGAGTCATTGAATTGCATTGCATTTTTCTTTGCTCATGTAAAAGCGATTTTTGCTGCATTTTTCAGCGTTTTTACATTCTTATTAATATTCTTTTTCTTCATGTATAGTGCTACATCGTCAATGTAGCTGAGTGACAATAGATTTTCAATCTTTGCGTGAATCTTCAAAAATAAGTATCGAATATAAATTAGAAATAAAATGAGCGAAATAGATGAATCTTGCGATATTTCTGTGATTATTTTCTTTGATTTCTGACGTTCGTCATCAAATGCTAAGTCAATAACTCGATTTTGTAAGAAGCATTTTACTTAATTAATTAAATTGATCAATATTTTCAATTTAATCAATATTTTGATCAGCTGTTTCAACGCAACATGATCAAAAGCTTCTTTGACATCTAGAAGTAAACAAATAAGCGTGTTTTCGCGACTTTTTATCATTTATGCATCATGTACTAGATTTAGTACTGTGTTTATAGTTGATCTTTGTTTTCTGTCTCTCATTTGATCAAAATCTAGCAGCTTGTTGTTAATTTCAGCTGTGTAAGACAGTTGCACTGCTATTATTTTTTCTGCTATTTTGTCTAAACAGTTTAGCAGCGTAATAATTCTGTATGTCTTCGAAATTGAATAATTCGACTTGTCTGATTTTTTTAGAATAATTCTCGTGCCTTCGCGTCATATCTTCGAATGATAGTCGTTTTCGATCAAATCTGAATACACTAAATTGAAGATTTTCAATATAGTTTTGTACGCTCGCTGTATGATTGCAAATGACATATCATCTGATTTGAATGCTTTTCTGAGTGCTGAGAAGTTAATAGCGTGCTTGATTTTCTCTTCGATAACTCTTGATCACTGTATGCTTTCGTTCGATAGTAATTCTTCATTGATTTAAATTTTCGAAGATGATGAGTACATTGCTTTCAGAAATGCCTCACACTTTTCATTGAATTCAATTTTCAATTCTTTTTGTGAGTTTTGTATCAAGAATATTTTTTTGATTAAATGTGATTTAGTGAACTTGTATGTCTGAAACACTTCTTTTTCTTCAACGTTGTTTAAAAAATTGATTCAGAATTGATTTTTAATCAGCTTTATTGCATCATGATACGAATTTCGCATTTGCACTATCTCTGCTCATGCGTCGTCATTTCTGCATCTTTTTCAGATTCGCTTTTTTGACGACAACGTCTTTCGCATTTCGATGAGCTCATTGTTTCATCAGAGTTTTGATTTTGCGCATATTCGCTGTTTAAATACGAATAATATCACTGTATTCTTGATGCATTCAGTCAAATAAATGACTTTTGCTTCTAAGCTCGTGATCTTTTGCATCTTGACAATCATTTTATCTTTCGTCTTTTGCAAATGCTCATCAAAGTCTTTTCAGTCAGCTTTTTGCAGATTGTATGACGCGTTCAACGAATTTTCGATCAACTTCACTTTTTTCATAACTATTGTAAATAGAATTACTTCATGATTGAATTCTGTGTTTACATTCTCGTCTATATGTCAATTCTTGATGTGATTATGCATATTCTTTGATGCGAATGCTAAATCAAGTATCGAGCTTGACTGACTCAAATAGCTGTGATATGTGTCTATATCAGAAGTGTTAATCAGATTGCACTTAAGTAAATTTACTCAATTTATTAACGCTTTCGTTCTAATAGAGTTTGAAATTTTTGCGTTTCATCAGCTATGATGTGCATTAAAGTCTTCGACGATAATAACTTTTTGCTCAGAATTTAACATCACTTTTGCTAATTCTCACTCAATCGTGTATAATTGCTCGTCATCTGCATTTTTTGACTTTTCGTTGTAAATATTGAACAATAAAATTTCTTTCTGAATTTTATTGTTCGCTATTGATATCGCTTGCATATCTTTGCTATTGACTATGTCTGATCTTGATGTGCATGTAAATTTCTTTGCGTTTTTCGCAACAAATATCAGTACTTTGACACGAGTATTCTGAACATTTGATTTGATGCAGATAAACGACGAATGCGAAATTGTTATATTTTCGTCTTTTATTCACGATTCTTGTAGTATAATAATATCTGTCTTGTTTTTCGCAAATTTCATGCATGCATGCATAATTTGCGTTGATCTTGCGCAATTGTGCTGTAGAATTTGAATATTCAACATGTTTGCAAAGCTTTCATCATTTGCGTTGTTTTGTGACATTTCAAATGCAATACTCATTACAATTTCGTAACTAGATGATCTTTT